>ERZ772961.95-NODE-95-length-42949-cov-14.905465_pt1 | contig 42949 bp, 33 predicted proteins | sample MGYA00580677_ERZ772961 | MGnify/ENA primary metagenome ERZ772961 (study PRJEB29015, sample SAMEA2738088) | human oral metagenome | biome: human oral; feature: human-associated habitat; material: saliva | place: China | collected 2227 ... | reverse complement strand
AGAGCATTCGACTGTTAATCGAAGGGTTACTGGTTCGAGTCCAGTCGGGGGAGCAGATATAGAAAGAACCCCAGAGGCAAGCCTCTGGGGTTCTTTCTATATACGTTCCTCTGGCTCGAACCAGTAACCACTCCACCCTACGTGAGCGCTGGGGCGCTCCCTTCCGACCCTCGGGCTTACGCCCTCGGCGGGATAACGGTTTTTACTTCCTCGCGCGCTCGGAAAAACCGTCACCCCGCTGTGTCGAGTCCAGAGCAACAGGGATCTGTAGGCGGAAGCAAAGATTTTTGGTTCCTCGCGCGCTCGGAAAAACCGTCACCCCGCTGTGTCGAGTCCAAAGCAACAGGGATTTGTGGGCGGAGGCAAAGATGCTTCACCCCGCAAAATATGAAGCCTAACGCGCAGAAAAGTTCCCCACCCACACACGCCACTCACCCACCTAACGCGTAGTGGGGGAGCCTCCCGCCGGCATCCTCTTACGCCTGCTCCAGAGCAAATCCGCAGGCGCAACCCAACCCAGAAAGCTACGCCAGCAGCTCAACACAGCCTCCAGAAAGTCCAAAATACCTGAAGAGATAGCGCAAACCCCCGCTCAAACGGTCACGCGGAGGTATCATAAGGGGCTAAACTATAGGAGGTGGAGTGCGAAAAAGAAGCCTCCAAAAACACGTCACGGAGAGGTGGTCATGACCACTACTACTAATCCCAAGGCACCCAAGGGTTTCTTTGCTGGCATCAGCGGGATTAAGTCCGGCGTCGCGAACATCATCGACGCTGGCAAAACCTTCAAGACCCTCGGACCCAGCCAGATCAAGGACGAAATCCAGATCGCAAAGCACGAGCTGAAGACCAAGGGCATCGCCGTTGGTAAGGGCGCAGCCTTCTTCGGCGTCGCAGCAGTCTTCGGTCTGTTCCTGATCATTGCGCTGGTCGCCGCAGCAATCCTCGGCCTCGGCACCGTCATGCCCTACTGGGCATCCGCGCTGGTCTTCGCCCTCATCTTCCTCATCGTCCTGGCAATCTGCGCCCTGGTCGGTCTGAAGAAGGTCAAGGCACAGCTGCCGTTCAAGCCCGAATCCGCAATCTTCGGTCTGCTCTTCGACCTCGGCGTACTCAAGGAAGGTACCGCCATGTCCGCTGAGCGCCTGAAGAAGGAACAGGCAGAGCGTGCAGAGCAGAAGGCTAAGGAAGCTGAAGAAGCAGCAGAACGCGCACGTCAGGAAGCTGAAGAGCGCAAGGCACGCGGTGAGGAAGAGCCCAAGCCGCCGACCTTCGAAGAGCTCAAGCAGCGCACCGCAGAGCGTCGCCAGCACCTGGCAGCCCTGCGCGACGACCTGCAGTCCTACACCGGCGACGTTCAGAACAACACCCAGCAGGCTCTGGACGCTCTCAAGGCAGTGCCCTCCGAGGTTGCTGCAAGTGCAGCAGCTACCGGCCGCGGCCTGGCAGAGAACGTGCGCAAGCCCGAGGTTCTGCAGGCACGCTGGAAGTCCTTCGCAGCACTGGGCGCATCCATTGCAACCGTCCTGCACTTCCTGAACCGCCTGGTTCGCCGCTAAATACCGTTCGCCGCTCAACCGGCGCAGGTTTAACGCCAAGCATCCAAACGCCCCGATACTCGTATCGGGGCGTTTGTGTGTCTACAGGCAGGTTGCTGGCTCCTGCCCCAACGGGAGGTTTGGAGGTAACTCCCAGCCAAAACCATCCCTCCACGAATCGGAGAAGGACGCAGCTCACAGGTAGAATAGACAAGTGCTGTACGTACCGGACCCACCCGGTGCACGCGGCAGACAGAGGTAGAAGCGGCGCACCGTCGCACCCGAAACCCCAAAGTCACCGACACACTACACCCCGATGAGGAGCCCCGTCATGGAACAGGCAAAGACGATTCTGATTGGCGCAGAAACCTACCCGCCGGACATCAACGGTGCAGCACAATTCGGTCACCGCCTCGCCACCTCCATGCTCAAGCGCGGCCACTCCGTACACGTAGTCGCAGCCAGCCCCATCCCCGGCCCCAGCTACCGCACCGAGGTAGAGGGCGGCATTGTTGAGCATCGTCTGCGTTCGCACCTGCCTCCGACCCACGAGACGAACCGCATCTGCGTGCCCTGGGAGATTTGGTCCGAGGTTGGTGCAATCCTTGACGAGGTCCGCCCGGACGTGGTGCACGTGCAGTGCCACTACATTATTGGTCGCGCCCTCATCTTCCAGGCGAAGCGCCGCGGTATCCGTGTGATTGCAACCAACCACTTCATGCCTGCGAACCTTGATCCGTTCCTGCCCTTCCCCTCCGCAGTGAAGCGCGTGATTGAGAAGATCACCTGGAAGGATATGCGTTTCTGCTTCTCCAAGACCGCGGTCGTTACCACCCCCACCCAGATTGGTGCGGATGCGATGCGCGACCTGGGTCATTTCAATCGCCCCGTCATGCCCGTTTCTAATGGTATTGAGATCAGCGACTACGAGCTGGCTGAGGGTGCTGACGCCGGTAAGGTTCCCGGTGAGCTGCGTATTGCTTTCGTGGGTCGCCTGGCTGAAGAGAAGAACGTGGACGTGCTCATCGAGGCGCTCTCCCTGCTGCCGGATACCCTCGAGCACGTGGTGCTGGACATCGCCGGTGGTGGTGAGCTGCGTGAGGCTCTTGAACAGAAGGCGCACGATTGCGGCGTGTCCGACCGCGTGATTTTCCGCGGCTTCGTTCCGGATGAGCATCTGCCCGAGGTGTACCAGATGGCTGACGTGTTCTGCCAGCCCGGTACCGCCGAGCTGCAGTCCCTGGTGTCCCTGGAGGCGATGAGCGCCTCCACCCCCGTGGTGCTCGCGAACGCACTGGCTCTGCCGCACCTGGTGGAGGAGGGTGTGAACGGCTACCTCTTCGAACCCAATAACGCTCAGGATTTGGCGAAGAAGCTGGAGGCTGTGCTCTCTCTGCCCGCCGCTGAGCGTGAGCAGATGGGCCGTGAGTCCCGCCGCATCGTGGGCTTCCACAGCGCCGAGAACACCTGGCGCACCTTCGAGGAACTGTACGTGAGCGATGCTCCGTACCAGCGTTACCTGGATTCGCGCCGCTAAGCTTCTCTAAGCCCTGGGCGGTGGACTTGAATAGTAGAGCGTTTTTCGTTCTCAGTCGCCGTTCAGGTACTCTAGAGGATGGTGCTGGCGCCCATTGCGCGCCGTCACTGCACCGGATGGGGAGTTAGCTCAGCCGGTTAGAGCAGGGGACTCATAATCCCTTGGTCGCGGGTTCGAGCCCCGCACTCCCTACGGCCCCGCCCGTCGACTTCACCCACTTGTCGGCGGGCGGGGCTTTTTCGCGCCCTCTTGCCGTGGTCTTTTGTCGTGCTCTCGGAGGTGCTTATTTTCGTGTAAGGAATGCATCAACGGTGATGAAAATGAGTAAATGACGAACGAAGACGCATCATAGCGTTCAGTACGGTAGGGTTGAAGAGTCTTGTCACGAGAGACAGCGTGATGCCGCCGGTAGATGCCGATTCAGCCGGTAGGTGTTGCTTCCACACACCATACGAGAGGATCTCAATGTCGGAGAACACTCCCAACAACCCGTCGCAGGGTGCGTCTGCAACCGGTGGTTACGGCTACGATGCCGGTGCGCGTCCCGCGCAGGACGCTTCGCTGCCCGCTCAGCCGGGTAACGCAGCTCAGCCGCAGCAGCCCGCTCAGCCTGAGCCGGTTCAGCCGCAGCAGGCACCCCAGCCCGCTCAGGCAGCCCCTGCACAGCCGAATGCTGAGGCTCAGGCAGCCCCCGCACAGCCCGGCCAGCCTGCCGCCGCGCCTCAGCCCGATGCAACCCAGCCCGGTGCCGCTCAGCCGGGTCAGCCCGGCCAGGCGGTCTACGCGCCGAGCGCACCGCATCCGGCGGTGAAGGCACTGGGTGCTACCTGGAACGCGTTCCTGGATGTTTTCTCCAGCAACCCGGCGACCGCGCACGCCCGCATCTCTTCCGCCGGTGCGTGGGGTTGGATTGTTCCCACGACTCTGCAGGCGCTGGTCGGTGCGTTCTTCTTCAGCCAGCTGGTTATCCTGGCTACCGTTATCATGATGTCCATGCTGGGCTACATGTTCGGCGGTCGAAGCGGTGCCGCCTACGGTGGTGCCTACGCAGCGCAGGCTGTACCGACCGGACGCATGATTTTGGCGTACGTACTGATGGCTCTTGCCATCTTCGGTGTGCAGGTTCTGCGCGGTGTGCAGCTGCAGCTGACCGCGCGTATCGGTAAGGCACCGGCCTCCTTCACCGCGAGCATGCACGCTGTGTCGGTGTCTTCCCTGGCGCTGATTCCTTCGTTCCTGGTGCTGAACCTGCTCGTGTTCTTCCTGACCCTCACCCGTAGCGGTGGTGGTGCGTTCTTCCTGAGCATGCTCATGGTCCTGGTGCTTGCTTTCGCCGTGTTCTCGGGTGAGGCTCTCACCTACCTGGGTCTGAACCGTCTGGGCCGCTTCGCGAAGTCCCCGATTATCATGCACGCGGCGCTGAGCACCGCATGGGTTCTGGCGTCCATGGTTGTCTACTACGTGGCGATTCGCCTGATGGGAGCCTAGTATGCACGCGATGACTCACACCCCGAGTGCGCCGGCTCGTCAGCGCTGGATGTTCCTGGCGGTTCTGCTGACCATTGCCGCCCTGATTCTGAGCGCCTGCGGTGCAAAGATTGATACTCAGCTTGGCCTTGAGAGTGCCGAGAAGGGTACCCGCACCATGCAGGTTTCCTTCAACATGAAGGACAACAAGGACAAGATTAAGGGCGGCGTTGAAGCCCTTGATGCGTCCGTGCGTAAGCACCTGCCCGAGGGGCTGGAATACGGCGGTATTCAGTCTGAGGGTGACAAGGCACGTGCGACCTTCACCATTCCCTTCTCCTCTGTGGATGAGTACCGTACCAAGGTTGCTTCTATCTTGAAGGCGGCTGGTTCCAAGACCGAGCCTACCGTCACTATTCTCAATACCGAGCAGGGCCTGGTACAGGGTATCCAGGTGAAGGAAAACTTCAGCTCGAAGGAACTGCTGGATTGGCTCCCCGAAGCTCTTGTCGTTGATGGCGTGATTGAATCCTCCAACAAGAACAGTGTGTTCAACAGTAGCGGCAGCGAAACCACTGTGAAGTTTGGCGAGAAGGAAGTGAAGAACTCCGGCGGTTCCACCATCTCCGCGAAGGATGTGCAGGACCGTGGCTTCAAGGTGATGGTTCTTGAGCTTCAGGAAAAGGATGGTGGCTACTCTGCTACTGCCTCCTTCGTAGCGAAGGACATCATGAACTCGGAGACCGCCGCTGCGGTTGACGCATACCTGAATCAGGTCAAGCCTGAGGGCTCCGAGCTGAAGAAGGGTCTGACGTCTTCCCAGGCAACCTATATGGCTCCCTCTGCTTCTACCAGCGCGGCAAAGGAAGAAGTGGGTCGTACCCTGACCTTTAGCGCTTCCTCCCTGGATGACCTGAACACTAAGCTGAAGAAGCTGCTGGGTGCAGGTACCACCGATCTGAGCTACACCCGAGAGGTCAAGGAAGAGTCGAAGACCTTCTACGTGCGCAAGACCATGAAGGGCGTACTGGACTGCTCGCTGCTGTGCTCTCCGGAAGGCAATGGTCTGGAAGTTATCCTGAAGGACAGCTCCGATCACAGCTACCAGGTTGATAACACCGGTAACTCTGGCTCTTCCTCTTCGAAGAGCGTCCTTCACCTGAACCGTTACCTTTCGCAGCAGGTGACCATGAAGGGCGTGAAGGTGGCTACCTCCCTGGGCCTGGACGGTTCCATTGAGGCACGTTTCCTCTACTCCTTCCCGAGCTCTGACGTAGCTGGTGCAGAAGAGGCTCTGAAGAACGCTTTTGCCGGTGGTAGCAATGACGAGACCGAGGTTCGTCAGGACGGCGATGCCACCATCGTGAGCGTGAAGGTTCGCGGTAAGGACGAAGCCGAGTTCAACCAGCGACTGAACGAGTACCTGCCCGAATCGAAGGTGACCGTCACCCGCCCCGGTGGCTACCACCCCTTCGGCTCCGACTACACTCTGAAGCCGGATATTAAGCTCGCTCAGAAGCTGGGTAACTACTACCGTGTTCCTTACGAGCTCACTTTCAAGGCACCGACCTTCTCCTCGCTGGACCAGCAGAAGGTGAACACCCTCAACTACGATTTGGCGCGTGCCGGTGTGCAGTTCACCGTTAATGGTGGTGAGCTGAGCATCAAGAGTGAGAACGGTGTGTTTAGCGGTAACGCCTTGACTGTTCCGGTGTCCGGTCTGAGCATGACCGACGTAATCGTGGACGCGGTCATCGTGGGTCTGCTGTTGCTCATCCTGATACTGCTCTTCGTCTTCCGCAAGAAGATCGCGGCGGCTCGTGCGAAGGGTCGTGAGCGTCGTGCCGCTTCGGCCGCTGCACTGGGTGCAGCTGCGGGTGTTGCAACCGGTTACGGTGCAACCCAGGCTGACGTACAGAATGGCTACCCGGCTCAGAATGGTTACCCGGCACAGGGCGGTTACACTGCTCAGCCCGGTTACCCCGCACAGAACACCGCCTACACTGTCGGTGATGATTCGCCGACTCAGGTGTTCACCCCGCAGCAGGGCTTGAACTACGGTGAGACTGAACCGACCAAGGCAATGCCGGCCTATATCCCTCCGACTGAGCAACCGGTTCAGTCCACTCAGCCGAACCAGTTCGGTGCTGATGACGGTGACGTCCTCCAGTAAGTAGCTGCCCCTAGCGCCTACGCTAGAGAACGCGACCTAGGCTGGCTCCTGTGGCCCGTTGCCTCCTTTCCCGGGAGGTGACGGGCCACAGCCGTATCCGGTTCTGCTCATACTCGGCACCAGTACCTGAGCCTAATATCCAGTACCCGCGCCTAATATCCGCCCGGCACGGGCAACAGAATGCTCGGCTCCTTCGAGCCCAGCAGGCTCATGGGGTTGATGTACTCGGCGGTCTTGCCGCTGCCGTCCCCGCGGGCGCCTCCCTGTCGTACGCCCCAGTACAGGCACACGGTGGTGCATCGCCGGTAGGGGCGCTCGCTGGTGCTGCCCGCCGTGACTGCGACGGTGCCAATGACCTCACCGGCTGCAACCGTGGTGCCGACCGGTAGTGCTTCGTCCATGGGCTCGAAGGTGCTGCGCCGGCCATCCGGATGCGCAATGACCAGTACTTTTCGGTTGACGATCGTGCCGCTGAAAACCACTTTTCCCGGCGCCGGTGCGTAGACGCGCCGGTCGTTCTCGGGCACGGCAAGGTCTACGCCGCGGTGCCCTGCGCTCCAGCGTTGGGCGGGCTTCTCAAAGGGGTGGACCACTCGCGGCCTGGATTCGGCGGTGGGGGAGCGGTAACGTAGTCGGCTCGCGGTGAGCTCAACGGTGCCGGGAACATGCGCGCTGCTGGGAACTGGCGCACTTGAGGAGGCGCCGTCTGTAAAACCTGCACTGTCTGTAAAACTTACACCGTCTGCAAAACCAGCTCCGCCTGAATAGTCCTGACTACCCGCGTAGCCCTGCCCGCCCGCACCCACAAGTACACCCAGCAGGCAGCACGCCACCAGCATCGCGCGCCGTAGCGTTCCCTCTAATGTATTCATGTTCTGCTTCATCTTCTGAGCACATCACGAATTGCCCCGCCCCGCAGCGCCTCACGAAAAATTGTGGATAACCCCGCCGAATCCGGCTTAAAATCCTTTATCCACAGTGCCCCTGCACACACCCGCCGCTCCTGCACAGGTTTTAACCCCAATCCGGCGGATTAATCGCGGAATATACGGTACAATGTCGTATTGCAGTGTGCCTGCGCGGGTATTCTCCCTCTTCGAGGGGATTCGTACAGCATCACTGACGACGCGCGGCGTGAGCGGCATCCTCAGATGGGGAGCCGATAAGGGACCTTCGGTCCACCCACACGGGGTGGTTAGGGCCTGAGCTGAACGGGCAACCGTGAACGCTAACCGCCGCCAGGAAAAACTGATAACTACTATGCGCGCGTTGGGCTAGCCCGAATGGGAGGTCCGCGCGGCACCACAAAGGAGACGACATGCCCGTCGTAACTATGCGTGAAATGCTGGACTCCGGCGTTCACTTCGGTCACCAGACCCGCCGTTGGAACCCCAAGATGAAGCGTTTCATCCTGACCGAGCGCAACGGCATCTACATCATCGACCTGCAGCAGTCCCTCGCCTTCATCGACAAGGCATACGAGGCTGTTAAGTCGACCGTCGCACACGGTGGCAACATCCTGTTCGTGGGTACCAAGAAGCAGGCTCAGGAAGTTATCGCTGAGCAGGCAACCCGCGTGAACATGCCCTACGTGAACCACCGCTGGCTCGGTGGTATGCTGACCAACTTCAGCACCATCTCCAAGAGCATCGAGCGTATGAAGGAACTCGAGCAGATTGACTTCGACGATGTAGCAGGTTCTCGCTACACCAAGAAGGAACTGCTCCTCATGCGTCGCGAGTTCGAGAAGCTCGAGAAGACCCTCGGCGGTATCCGCAACCTGTCCAAGGTTCCCTCCCTCCTGTGGGTTGTTGACACCAAGAAGGAGCACCTGGCAGTTAACGAGGCTCAGAAGCTGGGCATCCCCGTTGTTGCTATCCTCGACACCAACTGCGACCCCGACGAGGTTGCTTTCCCGATCCCCGGTAACGACGACGCTATCCGCTCCGTCAACCTGCTCACCCGCGTGATTGCTGACGCAGTGGCAGCCGGCCTGATCGAGCGCAACGCTAAGAAGAACGGCAAGGCTGAAGCAGCTGAGGAGCCCCTGGCAGCTTGGGAGCGCGAGCTCCTGGAGCAGCACGAGGCTGCAAAGGCTGAAGAGGCAGCTAAGTAAGCTTTCTTAGCCCACTAAGCTTTATGCTTTGTGGCCCCCACCCGCGGGGACCACGTTCGGACGGCGCCCGCCCTGACCTGGGCGCGGCGCCGTCCGCCATATGTACCACCGGGATGTCATCCCGATTTATTACAGCAACACAAGGAGTTCACAATGGCGAACTACACCGCAGCAGACATCAAGGCACTGCGCGAGAAGACCGGCGCAGGTATGCTCGACGTCAAGAAGGCTCTGGACGAGGCTAACGGCGACCAGCAGAAGGCTGCCGAGATCATCCGCGTTAAGGGTCTGAAGGGCATCACCAAGCGCGAGGGTCGCGCAACCGCTGAGGGCCTGGTGGCTGCACGCGTTGAGAACGGCGTTGGCTACATGATTGAGGTCAACTCCGAGACCGACTTCGTGGCAAAGTCCGACCCCTTCATCGCTTTCGGCCAGAACGTGCTCGAGGCTGCTATTGCTGCTGACGCTTCCACCCTGGAAGAGCTGCAGGCTGCATCCTACGAGGGCAAGACCGTTGAGGAGCTGACCACCGACGCTGGTGCACTGCTCGGCGAGAAGATCGTTGTCCGCCGCGTTGCACGCGTTGAGGGCGAGAACGTTGCAGTTTACCTGCACAAGACCTCCAAGGACCTGCCCGCACAGGTTGGCGTTCTGCTGGCTGTCTCCGGTGAGAACACCGACGAGATCGCACACGACGTTGCAGTTCACATTGCTGCAATGAGCCCCAAGTACCTGGATTCCGAGTCCATCCCCGCAGACCAGATCGAGACCGAGAAGCGCGTTGCTCGCGAGACTGCAATCGCTGAGGGCAAGCCCGAGAAGATTCTGGACAAGATCGTTGAGGGTCGCCTGAAGGGCTTCTTCAAGGAGAACACCCTGCTGGATCAGGACTTCGCAAAGGACTCCAAGAAGTCTGTTGCACAGGTTCTGTCCGAGGCTGGCGCAACCGCTACCGCATTCGCACGTTTCCGCGTGGGTGCATAAGGACTCGCAGCAGTTCTACCCTCCCGTAGTGCGGGTTCCCGGTAAGGGAAATCGTATGAGGTTGGGATTATAGCCTGAAGCCGGGTAGTCACCACTGGTGGCTACCCGGCTTTGCTGTATCCTTGATAAGGACTAGGCGGCAGGAGCCCGCCCCGATCACCTATAACAACCCCTAGGTAAGCCACTGGAGGAACCATGCCCGAAGCTATTTCGCACCCGATTCACCACGATGAGACCGGCCGTCGCCGCGTTTTGCTCAAGCTTTCCGGTGAGGTTTTTGGTGGCGGTGAAGTCGGTATTTCGACCGAGGTCGTGCGCAGCATCGCTAAGCAGATCGCCGCAACCGTTGGCGAGGTTGAGACCTCCATCGTGATTGGTGGCGGTAACTTCTTCCGCGGCGCTGAGCTCTCTCAGGCGGGTATGGACCGCTCCCGTGCAGACTACATGGGTATGCTCGGCACCGTGATGAACTCCCTGGCTCTGCAGGACTTCCTGGAGCAGGAGGGTATTGACACCCGCGTTCAGTCCGCTATCACCATGCCGCAGGTTGCTGAGACTTACATTCCTCGCCGCGCGATCCGCCACATGCAGAAGGACCGCGTCGTGATTTTCGGTGCTGGTGCGGGTCTGCCCTACTTCTCCACCGACACTGTGGCTGCTCAGCGCGCACTGGAAATCCACGCAGATGAGGTTCTGGTCGCTAAGAACGGCGTGGACGGCATCTACACTGCTGACCCGAACAAGGACCCCAACGCTGAGCGCCTGTACAACCTCACCTACGATGAGGCTATGCAGCGTAACATCCGCGTGCTGGATCAGACCGCGTTCTCCCTGTGCCGCGACAACAACGTGACCATGCGCGTGTTCGGCATGCAGGGTGAGGGCAACGTGACCCGCGCGATTCTGGGCGAGAAGATGGGTACCCTCGTTACTCGCTAACCCCTAAATTTTTAGGGTGGGGCGTACGGAACGCCCCCTCACATTGTGACCGTGCTCGATAGCGCGGACTTATTCTGGACGGTACCGCGCGGGTAAGCGCTAAAACTCGCTTATGCCCGCCGGTACCGTCTAGACTTATATCAAATACGACGTTCTGCCTCTTTCCCGCCAACTTTGCAGTATCCTTAAGGTTTTCGCCTCGGATGCGCCGCGAACCGGCGAGAAATCATGAGGGCAGAACGCGCACCCACCGACAATTCTGGTCCCCCAGAATACCGACAAAGGAGATCCTTTCGTGATCGAAGAAATCCTTGCCGAAGCCGGCGAGAAGATGGAAAAGACCATCGAAGCAACCAAGACTGAGTTCGCTAAGGTCCGTACCGGTCGTGTGAACCCCGCAATCTTCAGCGGCCTGACCGCCGAGTACTACGGTGCACCGACCCCGCTGCAGCAGCTGGTGTCCTTCAACGTTGAGGACGCACGTACCGTCAAGATCGTTCCCTTCGACGTGACCGCACTGGCAGCTATCGAGAAGGCGCTGCGTGACTCCGACCTGGGTGTTAACCCCAGCAACGACGGTGCAGCTATCCGCGTTGTCATGCCCGAAATGACCGCTGAGCGTCGTAAGGAATACACCAAGCTCGTCAACCACAAGGCTGAAGAGGCTCGTATCTCCATCCGTAACGTCCGCCGCCACGCTAAGACCGCTATTGACAAGCTGGTCAAGGACAGCGAAATCGGTGAAGACGAGGGCGCACGCGCTGAGAAGGAACTGGACGCACTGACCAAGAAGCACATCGACCAGGTCGACGCACTGTACAAGCACAAGGAAGCTGAACTGCTCGAGGTCTAAACCCTAATGAGTGCACGCAAAGAAGCGAAAGAAGAGAGAAGCGCACCGCCTGCTCCACAGTCGAGCCCGCAGACCGCTGCAACGCCGGTGAAGTCGCGCAGCGCCAAAGCTGGCCGTAACCTGCCCGCCGCCATTGGTGTGGGCGTTGGTTTCGGCGTGCTGTTGGCACTGGGTCTGATGTACCAGCCGATTTTTGTTGCGATCGCTACCGGCGCGGCAGCTTTGGGCGCCTGGGAGATTGGGCACGTGCTCAACACCCGCCGCGGCTACGGCATCCCGGAGTATCTGCTGGGTGGCCTGTCTGGCGCAATTGTGGTGGTGTCGTACCTGTTCGGTTTTACCGGGCTGGGCATTGCCCTGGCGGTGAGCCTGCTGGTGCTGCTACTCTCTTCTGCTCTCGTGCGTGCTGACCGTCAGGTCTCACTGGGTAAATCTTTGAGCGGTAGCGCCCTGGCTCTGTTGTGGGTGCCGCTGATGCTGGGCATCGCCATGGTCTACTTCCAGACGGACCACGGCGAGCGCGGCGTCCTCATGATTCTGCTGATGGCCATCTGCAATGACACGTTCGGCTTTATTGCCGGCGTGAATTGGGGTAAGCACCCGATGGCGCCGAAGATTTCCCCGAAGAAAAGCTGGGAGGGCCTGGCTGGGTCCTTCGTCGGCTCGGCGGTTGTTGGTGCTATCGCCTTGGCGGTCATGGGTTCGCCCTGGTACTGGGCTATTCCGCTGGCGGCGGTCATGGTGGTCGCTTCGACTGCCGGTGACCTGGTGGAGTCCGTGTTCAAGCGCCGTATGGGTGTGAAGGACATGTCGAATATTCTGCCCGGTCACGGCGGCATGATGGATCGACTGGACTCGATTCTTTTCGCTGCGGCGGCTGGTTGCCTGATTTTCCGGTTTATTATGCCGCTCTAGGCCTGAAGCTTTGATTGCTTGCAGGAGGCGGGGCGTTTCTTCCCACGAGTGGGGGAGGGGCGCCCCGCCTTTGCTGTACCCAGCGTTGCTGTACCCGGTGCATCAGGCCCGGTGAATCAGGGGTGATAGGGGACTATATCTAAGACACCGCCCTCCAACCTTGCATCGGGTGGCCTCAGCATTGGTATTCTTAAAGTTCAATCGTCGAGAGGAGCCACCTTGGCAAGCACCACCCGCGGAGACGGATTTGCCCGTGCAGCAGAAACCGAACCCGGCTACAAGCGCAGTGAAGTAGACCGCCTGTTCACCCGCCTTGCCGAGGACTACGAGAAGCTCAGCGGAGCCTCCGAGCTGCCCGAAGACCTCTACACCTCCCGACGAATCCGCCAGGTCGTCTTCCGCGAAGAACCCGGCGGCTACCAGCTGGATGTGGTCGACCGCGCCCTCGAAAAGATTGAGGAACGCTTCGCCAAGCTTGAACGCAGCCGCTACATTGAGGCGTACGGCCTGGACAACTGGGAACGCTCCCTCGTAGAGACCGGCGAGCTGCTCGCGGGCCGGCTGGAACGCCCCGCCGGTGAGCGTTTCCGCCGCCCCAGCAAGCGCCGCCACATGGGCTACTTCGTCGGCGATGTGGACGCCATCTGCGACCGCGTGTACGCCCAGCTCAATAGCGAAGAGCCGCTGGACCCCTCCGTGGTGCGCCACGCAAAGTTCCGCCCCGCCTCGGGCACCGTCAGCTACGAGGAATCGCAGGTGGATGCTTTCCTGGACCGCTGCATTGAGCTGCTGCAGGATCTGCTCTAAAACGTATACGTTGAATCCCCCGCCCCGTACCAGGGTGGGGGATTCTTCTGTGCTGAGGTTTTCTGTGCTGGGGCCTTCTATGCCGAGGCTCATCTATGTAGCAGTGAATCAGCGTGCCCCTGCGAAGCCGCGAGCTCATGAGACACTAGAACCATGAAGTTTGGATCCTCAGCACGCGTCGGCGGCAGCCGCGACCGCCTCACCGACGCCCTCACAGAACTCACCCGCGCACCGCAGCGCATCACCCTCCTCGGCTCAACCGGCTCCATCGGCACCCAAGCCATGGAAGTCATCGACCACCTCGCCGCGCTCAAAGGCACCAGCGCCTCCGCAGCCGACGCACCGCTGAAGGTCGTCGCCCTCTCCGCAGGCTCCCGATCCCTCGAACTGCTCGCACGCCAGGCAGTGCACGTGTGCGCCGAACTGGTCGCCACCAGCGGCACCGCAGAAGACGCGCAGCGCCTGCGCGAACTCATCGAAGCGGAAGCCTCCGAAGCCGGCCTCACCGGCTACACCCCGCAGGTCGCCCACGGTGCCGAAGCCTCCGTACAGGCGGCAGCACACCCGGCAGACACCGTCCTGAACGGCATCACCGGCTCCATCGGCCTGGAACCGACCCTCACCGCCCTCAACAGCGGCTACCGCGTGGCACTGGCCAACAAGGAATCCCTCATCGCAGGCGGCCCGCTCGTACGCGCCGCCGTCGACGCATCCCCCCTAGACACCCCCATGGTGCCCGTCGACTCCGAGCACTCCGCCCTCGCGCAGGCGCTCGCCTCCGGAACCGACGCAGAAATCGACCGACTCATTCTCACCGCATCGGGCGGCCCGTTCCGCGGCTACAAGCGCGAACAGCTGCACGACGTGACCCCCGCGCAGGCGCTTGCACACCCCACCTGGGACATGGGCCTGGTCGTCACCACCAACTCGGCAACCATGGTCAACAAGGCACTCGAAGTGCTTGAAGCACACCACCTGTTCGGCGTGGACCTGGACCGTATTGACGTGGCGGTTCACCCGCAGTCCATCGTGCATTCCATGGTGCAGTTCGTGGACGGCTCGACCATCGCGCAGGCGTCGCCGCCGAGCATGGTTCTGCCCATTGCGCTGGGTCTGACCTGGCCGCACCGCATTCCCGGTGCCGTACCTGCTTGTGACTGGTCGAAGGCAGCATCCTGGACTTTTGAGCCGCTGGACGAGGAAGCATTCCCCGCAGTGCGCATGATCAAGGCCGCCGGTAAGGTCGGCGGCACCCACCCGGCAGTGTTCAACGCCGCCAACGAGGAAGCCGTCGCAGCCTTCCATGCGGGCGCGATTCGCTTTACCGACATTGTCGATTCGGTGGCGCGCGTGCTGGAGGAGCACACCGGCAGCGCTGAGGCTGTCTCTGACGCTGATTTGACGCTGGAGGCGGTGCTGAACGCGGAGCGTTGGGCTCGCGTTCGCGCGAATGAGCTGCTGGGTATGACCGGCAATTAGAAGGCGGCTTTCTTCCTGCTTATGCGGGAAGGGAAGCTGTTGTAGAAGGGGCGGTGTTCGTCCTCGCCCCGCTGGTTGGGGTAGCACGCCGCATGTTTCCTCCGCGCCTACGCAGGGGCACCCGTCACCCGGACGCTCCGCCCTCTCCTTGCTTCGCTGCGGAGAGCATCCGTGTGACACCCTGAGGGCGCATCCGGAAAACACGGCGCGCCACCGCAGGTAGCCTGGCGCGTGTGGAGGGGCGGTGTCGTCCGAAAGTGACATCAGGGTGCCCGAAGCGAAGCGAGGGCGGGTGCCCCTGTAGGAACGAGGACGAACACCGCCCCTCGTATCGTCCCCAGCCAGCCCCTCCCAGACACTGCATAAGGCGAGGGGACGAATACCGCCCCCTCTTGCCTCCCCCCCCCCGGCGCATAGTAGGCTAGTGTTCAAATCATCTTCTCTCAAGGGCAAACAGCGATGAGCCCGGTGAACGAGTGGACAAAGATGCAGCTATATTTCACGAGGAAGTGCACACCTATGCGTCGACAGAACACCCTACGAGCCCTCGCCGGGGCTCTACTCCCGCTGACCCTGGTGCTTAGCTCCTGCGCGTCCGGGCAGCCCAGTACCGGCTCCTCGGCTTCCGCTAACGCTGAGAAGGCGTATAGCGCCTCCACGAGCCCTGATAGCCAAGCTATCGAAAAAGTAGAGAACCTCGCCTCACTTTCTGACAATGTTGTTCGTGCCTACCAGCGCTCCCTGAGCCAGTGCATGACTGAACGAGGTTTCCCGAACTACAAGGTTCCTGCCGGAGAAACTGAAATCCCGCTGCTTCTGCAGGCTGATCTTGAACCTCTCACCGTTGCGGATGCCCGCGCTCGCGGATACGAAGAGCGCTCATCCTTGGTGACTGCTGAGTTGGAAGAGCAGAGCCGGACTATGAGTGACGCCGAAATGCAGGCTCTTGACGGCACCGAAGGAAAGGGCGGTTGCCGGCAAGAAGCCACCCGCGCAGTCTTCGGTTCAGAAGAATCCCGCGCGACCATACATAAGGTCTACGTTACTGCGGTTCACTACCTCAACAACGACGCAATCTTCAAAGACCTTGGGCCCGCCACCGAGAAGTGGGCACAGTGTATGAAGGAACGCTTCGGGGGAGACTACACCACGCCGGTTATGGCTCGCCTACAGTACCGCCAGAACAACCAAGACACCCACGAACTGGCAATCAACGACGCGACCTGCCGCGAAGCAACCGGGCTGGATGCCGAACAGCGGAAGATAGCTATCGCTTACCTGAGTTCCTTCCTCGAAAAGGAGCAGGGCCTCATCGAACAGGTGACCACCGCCAAGAAAACCGCTGAAGAGAACGCCCGAAAGATTCTGAGCTAACCCTCCGGACTAATCAGACCGGACTAGCCAGAACAGGCGTACAGAGTAGCCACGGAGGCTGCACCTCGTCACAGCGTATTGTGCCCGGCACGTATCCCCGTGCTGGGCACAAACTAACCCCACACGGCATTGCCGCCTAAGCCCAAACGGCACAGACAATAGCGTTCCCGTACGCGCACCCAAAGAAGGGACACCATGAGCGCCACCCCCACCCGCCAGAAGAAAACCCTCTGGCTCTACGGCATTATCGCCCTGCTCCTCATCATCACCGTCGGTACGCTCATCAGCGCCCAAAACATCAAAACCACCGCCCAAAAAGACGCAGAAGCGGCGCCTCCGGACCCCTCCACCATCACCGCCACGGTCACCCGCGAGAAACTGCGCACCACCGTGCCCCTGACCTGCACCGCGAACTACGCCACCTCAACCCCGCTGCGATACAGCGGCGAAGGGCAGTACACCGCAATCACCATCAAACACGGTGACACCGTCGGCAACGGCACCCTCATCGCAGAAGTCAACGGTGAACCGCTCATCACCCTCACCGGCGGTTTCGCGCTCTACCGCGACCTCAAACTCGACGATAGCGGCCCCGACGCCGCACTCCTCAACGAGGCACTGACCGCCATGGGACGCCAGGGTCCGCAGCCCGCGCGCATCACCGAAGACACCTACGAGGCTCTCAACAACCTCCTCGACAGCCTCGGCTACGCGCACGTGAAGACTGACCAGCCTATTCCCGCCCGCTACTTCCTCATCATCAACCGTGCCGGAGTTGTCACCGGCAACCCCCGCGCAACCGGCGCTATCGCAGATGGTCCCGTAGCCACCATCGCAGAAGGTAGCAAGACCCTCAGCTGCACCGGAACCACCGGTAGGCTCACCCCCGAAGCCCGTAGCGGTCAGAAGGTAACCGTGCCCTCCCTCGGTGATACTGAGTACGTTGCAACCCTCGGATACAAGAACACCTCCGAAGCCGCAGGTACCGCAGGCAACAGCCAGACCGGTCGTCAGGCCAATGGCGCAGAAGGCGCGGCTGGATCCAACCTCAACGGCGCAGCCGGTGCGGCAGGAAGCACCGAAGGGGAACGCATCCTCACCCTCGACGTAGGGGATAAAGCGGACAGCCTCCGAGGCGCCGTCAACGCGGAACTCACCCTCGAAGAAACCCCCGAAGCGCACCTGGTCGTGCCCTCATCGGCGCTCTACACCCGTGACGGACAGACCCGAGTCATCGTACTCGGCCCCGAAAGCTCCAACGGATCGAAGGCACGTGAAGAACGCGAGGTAACCGTTACCGTCATCAGCAACGCCAACGGCAAGAACGCCGTCACCGGTGACCTGCACGAAGGCGACAGCGTCAAAATTATGCGCGAGAAAAAGTAGGGAGTAGCCATGACTGACTCCCGCGCCGCTCACGCGCACCCACCAGCCTATAGCGTCGATATTCAGGGAGTGTCCCAGCACTTTATGCAGGGTGACACTCGAATTGACGTGCTCAAAAATATTGACCTGAAAGTCCGCTACGGAGAAGTCGTCGCCATCCTGGGACCGTCCGGTAGCGGCAAATCAACCCTGCTGAACATCCTCGGTCTGCTCAGCACGCCCGCCTCCGGAAGCTACCTGCTGGACGGTACAGACACCGCAACCTTCAACGCGGCACAGCGAGCTGAAGCGCGCCTGAACAGCATCGGTTTCGTCTTCCAGGCGTTCCACCTCATCGAACATAAGAACGTGTACCGCAACGTTGAGCTACCACTCATCTACCGTGGTGTTCCCAAAGCGGAACGAGCACAACGTGTTGAAGATACTCTCGCCCTGCTGGGGTTGAGCCACCGAACGGATGCACCCATCACCACTCTCTCCGGCGGTGAAAAGCAACGTGTGGCTATTGCTCGTGCGCTCATTGGGGAACCGGCGTTGCTGCTCTGTGATGAGCCGACCGGCTCGCTGGATGAAGAGCTCACCCGTGAAGTCATTGACCTGCTCCGCGAATGTACGGGTGACCAGCAAAGCACGATTGTGATTACCCACGACCCGCTCGTGGCGGAGCACTGCGACCGGGTGCTACGTATGCACGAGGGGCAGCTCATCGAGCAGAAAGCGCCGCGACAGGAAGAAACGACCGTTCGTGCGTCTCTGCATCAGCCTAGCTTTGCTGAGGAACAAGCATCTAAGCCGCAGGGCAGTGGTCGTGCACCCTGGGCGCTCGCCTCCCTCAAAGAAGCCTGGGACGCTACCGTTCACCGGGTGAGGCGCAATATCTTCACCATGCTTGGCGTGGTTCTTGGTATTGCCTCGCTCGTACTGACCGTTGGTCTGACCGCCACCATTTCTGGGCAGTTGGCTGACAGCTTCGACATTTTTAGGGCTAAGCACCTGACGGTAAGCTCCACTCGAACCGAGCCCATGAGCCGGGCTGAACTATTGAGCCTGGCGGCAAGTGAGAACTACCGGCGTGTTAGCCAGCTGAACGGAGTGACCGGTACCGCGCTAGTGGATCAGCTGTATGAATCCGCCGATGTTCAGCGCGGCCCAGACAATTTTGGCGAGCGCGGCGCTAACGTGACGGCTGCCGTCCTTGCGGCAACCCCCAGCATCTTTAGCGTGCAGGGTCACGAGCTGGTGTGGGGTCGTACCTTCGATGAGGGGCACGTGGAGCGGAACGATAAGGTTGTGGTGCTCAGCGAAAGCGTGATGCGCCAGCTCGCGCTGCCCTACAGCCCCGGAGTTACGGTCTATATTCGCGATGAGCCGTACACCGTTATCGGTGTGGTGCGGGAGAACCCCTCGCTGACTCTGTCGTATGGTTCGGTCTATCTGCCTCTTGGAGCGAAGCCCGGTGCCGATGCGGAAGAAGCGCAGCCCGCTGCCGGTGGCGGCGCGGCGGCGGCGCAGACTGGTAAGCGTTCCACCCAGATTGTGGTGAGTACTGTTGCCGGTGCCGCAAACCAGATTGCGGAGGAAGCACCGTACGCGCTCTCTCCGGAACGTCCCGCCCTGTATAGCGTGAGTGTTCCGCCGGAGCCGAAAACTCTTCGTGAGGCTGTCGACCAGCAGCAACGCACCATGCTCATAGCCATGAGCGTTATTACCCTCGTGATTGGCGCGATGGGCATTATGAATACGTTCTTGGTTGCGGTGATGGAGCGTCGCCGTGAGGTTGGTTTGCGTCTGGCTATTGGTATGCGCCCTTCGGGTATTCTGCTGCAGTTCTCGGCGGAGGCGCTGCTGACCGGCATCCTGGGAGCTGTGGCTGGTATTGTGCTGGCGGTAAACGGCATCTCGATTGTGTCTTTGATGAACCGCTGGACGCCGATTATTAGTGCTGACACTATCCTGCTGGGTTTGGGCGCTGGTGCGCTGGTTGGTGTGTTGGCTGGTCTGTACCCGGCGGCGAAGGCTTCGCGTATTGATCCGGCGCAGACCCTGGCGGCAGGCTAGCCGCGTTGAGTAGGTGTTGAGGGGCGGTGTCGTCTTCGCCCCGCTGGTGGGGATGGCACGCCGCATGTTTCCTCCGCGCCTACGCAGGGGCACCCGTCACCCGGACGCTCCGCTTCCTCCTTGCTTCGCGGCGGAGAGCGTCCGGGCTGACACCCTGAGGGCGCATCCGGAAAACACGGCGCGCCACCTCGAGTAGCCTAGCGTGCGTGGAGGGGCGGTGTTGTCCGTAGTGACATCAGGGTGCCCGAAGCGAAGCGAGGGCGGGTGCCCCTGTAGGAACGAGGACGAACGCTGCCCCTCTTATCGTCCTAAACTAGCCCCTCCAGAAAGCGGGGGAGGGCGCCTTCACAGGCTAAGCGAGTATCCTAGAAGCTTCGTATCCCCGAACCGAAACGAGAAAAAGCGTGGAAATCCTGCTGTACGCTGTGGGTATTATCCTCATGGCAATCGCTATTGCCGTCTCGATTGCTCTGCACGAGGTGGGGCATCTGGTGCCCGCGAAGCTGTTCAATGTGCGCGTTCCGCAGTACATGATTGGCTTCGGTAAGACCGTGTTCTCTTTCCGCTGCGGCGAGACTGAGTACGGTTTCAAGGCGATCCCGTTGGGCGGTTACATTTCGATGATTGGCATGTACCCGCCGAGCCCTGCTGAGGTGAAGGAGCACCATGAGGAGGGCCATTCGGGCAGCACCAGCCCGTTTGCGTCCTTGGCTGAGGAGGCGCGTGCGGCGGATGCTGAGCGTCTGAAGCCCGGTGATGAGGATCGCCTGTTCTATAAGTTGCCGGTGCTCAAGCGCATGGTGATTATGCTGGGCGGCCCGACGATGAACCTGCTGATTGGTGTGGTGTGTACTGCTGTGCTGATTTGTGGTTTTGGTACGGCGCAGGTGACGAATAAGGTTTCGGCGGTGTCTGAGTGCGTGCCGAGCGTGAATGTCACTCATGATTCGATTAGCTATGGCGAGTGTACGGATAAGTCCACTCCGTCGCCGGCGAAGGCTGCTGGTGTGCAGGTGGGTGACCGTGTGGTTGCTGTGAATGGTGTGTCGACGGGTTCGTGGGAGGCCGTGTCTTCGGCGATTCGTGCGGCGGGTTCTCATCCGAGCACTTTGACGGTGGAGCGTAATGGTCAGCGTCTGGATTTGTCGGTGACTCCGGTTGAGATGATCCGCCCGGTTTCTGATGGTAAGGGCCAGTATGCGCGTGCTGCGGATGGTTCGATTGCGACGACTCGCGGTGGTTTTGTGGGTGTTTCGCCGTCGAGTGAGTTGGTGCCTGGTTCTATTACTGAGGTGCCTGCGATGGTGGGCGATACGCTTGCGCGTGTGGGTTCGTCGATGCTTTCGTTGCCGCAGCGTGTGTGGGAGTTGACGGTGACTTTGGTGACTGGTGGTGAGCGTAGTGTTGAGTCGCCGGTGTCTGTGGTTGGTGTGAGCCGTATTGCCGGTGAGGTGACGGCTACTGACCGTATTGATGTGAAGGCGAAGGCTGCGATGTTGGTCTCGCTGGTGGCGAATATGAATTTGATGCTTTTTGCGTTTAATTTGATTCCGCTTCTGCCTTTGGACGGTGGCCACGTGTTGGGCGCTGTTTGGGAGGGTGTGCGTCGTTTCTTTGCGCGTTTGACTGGGCGTAAGGATCCGGGTCCGTTTGATCCGGTGAAGTTGTTGCCGTTGACGTATGCGGTGGCGGGCGCGTTTATTGTGATGTCTATCATTCTGATCGTGGCGGATATTGTTAAGCCCATCACCCTGTTTTAGTGTGTTGTTGCGCGCGGTAAGGGTACCCGTATTAGTGGTTTCTTTCGCGTCAGTGGCACAATAAAAAGTTGAACGAAGGATGCGTCGTACGTCTTTCACAACCCATGTATGGAGGAAAACCTTGTCGGTCAGCCTTGGTATGCCGAAGCCCGCTCCCGCGGTTCTGTCCCCGCGTCGTAAGACCCGCCAGTTTAAGGTGGGTTCTGTCGGTGTTGGTTCTGAATCTCCGATTTCGGTGCAGTCGATGACGACCACTAAGACCCACGACATTGGTGCGACTCTGCAGCAGATTGCTGAGTTGACCGCTGCCGGTTGCGATATTGTGCGTGTGGCGTGCCCGACTGATAAGGATGCGGAGGCTCTGCCCATTATTGCGAAGCAGTCCCGTATTCCGGTGATTGCTGATATTCACTTCCAGCCGAAGTACGTGTATGCGGCTATTCAGGCTGGTTGCGGTGCTGTGCGTGTGAACCCGGGTAATATCCGTAAGTTCGACGACCAGGTGAAGGAAATCGCTCAGATGGCTTCGGACCACGGCGTTTCTCTGCGTATTGGTGTGAACGCTGGTTCGCTGGATAAGCGTCTGCTGGAGAAGTACGGTAAGGCTACTCCGGAGGCTCTGGTTGAGTCTGCTGTGTGGGAGGCTTCGCTCTTTGAGGAGCACGGTTTCCGTGATTTCAAGATTTCTGTGAAGCACAATGACCCTGTGGTGATGGTGGAGGCGTACCGTCAGCTGGCTGAGCGCGGTGACTGGCCCCTGCACTTGGGTGTGACTGAGGCTGGTCCGGCGTTCCAGGGCACTATTAAGAGCTCTGTGGCGTTCGGTACTCTGCTGTCTCAGGGTATTGGCGACACTATTCGCGTGTCGCTGTCTGCTCCTCCGGTTGAGGAGGTGAAGGTGGGCACCAAGATCCTGGAGTCGCTGAACCTTCGCCCCCGCAAGCTGGATATTGTTTCGTGCCCGTCGTGTGGTCGTGCGCAGGTGAACGTGTGGGAGCTTGCTGAGAATGTGACTAAGGGCCTGGAGCACATGAAGGTTCCGCTGCGTGTTGCCGTGATGGGTTGCGTGGTGAACGGTCCGGGTGAGGCTCGTGAGGCTGACCTGGGTGTGGCGTCCGGTAACGGTAAGGGCCAGATTTTCGTGAAGGGTGAGGTCATTAAGACTGTGCCTGAGGATCAGATCGTTGAGACTCTGATTGAAGAGGCTACCCGTATTGCTGCTGAGATGGAGGCTTCGGGCGAGTACGTTCCCGAGGGTTCCCCGGCTGTTTCGGTGAGCTAGTTAGCTTTTGTGCGCGGAGGCGCCCTGGTGGGGCGCCTCCGCGTTTTTCCGGTGATGTCCGGTTATGGTGGTGGCAGGTTCGGTGCTTGCTGCTGCCGGTTGTTGCCGTATGATTCGGCTGCCTTTTCGGGGCCGCATGTTCCCGGATTTTCACTCAATTCTGTCGCTCATTCTCTATCACTCAACAGGTCATGTTCACTCTTTTTTCTCGCCGCCGTAAGGCTCATCGTGCCCGGCGTGCTGCTGTTTCGACTGCTGTTTCGTCGTTGGATGCTTCCCCTATGCCTGATCGCGTGAAGGAACACGTTTTTGCTCTGGATGCTCGGTGGTGCGATGAGCTGGAGGAGGTCCTGTTCAGCGACCCGGTCCCGAATCTGTACCCCATTGAGCACTATTTGGCGTGCCCTCTTCCGGTGAGGGCCCCGCGTATTCCGTTGCACTACTACCAGGGTTTTGTGGGATGTGAGCGCGATGGGCAGCTGTGCTGTGTGCTGCTGTTGGGTTCGAATGTGGTGCCGGTGCGATGGTGTGGTGCCGCGGTTGAACATGCCGCGGTTGAACACGCTGAACACGATGCGGATTCTTACGGCGCTGAAGCGCTGGACGCCCCCACTCTGGATGCTACGGCGCTCGCGCACCGTGACGCGCTGGCTCAGCTGCTGCTGCAGGTGGGTTCTCGCCTGGATTCCATGTTCGGTGAGAGCGCCTTCGTGATGCCCCTGTGGACGCGCATGCAACAGCTGTGCGAGCAGAATCGGGGCGGTAAGAGTCCGGTGCCGCTGTTGCAGATGCTGCAGCCGAGCCTGCGTGACGGTTGCGATCACCGTGCGCGGGTTCTGTCGGAACGCCCCAATCAGCCGCTGCTGTATCTGCCGCCGGAGAACGACCTCGCCCGCTTCTACGACGTGGAGCTTCCTGAGCTGCCGGCGCATCTGCCCGCGCCCCTCAAACCTGAGCCCTTCAAACCCGAGCCCTTTAAACCGGGGCAGAGCCCTCTTGGCGGCGACTCTACTGGCGAGCCTGCCGGGTATGCGCGCCTCGCCACCTCCGCGGACCTGGGGGAGCTTCTGCCCGCCGCAGCCGCCATGTTCACCGAGGAGGTCGGCTTCGACCCGATTGCCCGCTACGGTGACGGCTACGCGGCGCGCCTGCGCACGCTCATCGCCGGGCAGCGCAGCGCCATTGTCACCGACGTGAACGGGCGCGTCATCTTCAAGGCGGATGCAGGTATCGTGAACCTGGACGCCGCGCAGGTGCAGGGCGTGTGGCTGCACCCGGACTACCGCGGCTACGGGCTGGCTAAGCCGTTCTTTGCCGCCGCCGCGCAGATTCTGCAGCACCGCTACCCGCATTTGAGCCTGTACGTGAACGACTACAACGCCCGCGCTCTTGCCATGTACCGGGGGACCGGTTGGGAGCAGATTGGTCAGTTCTCGACCATCATTTTTGAGCGCTAAACACGCCGAACCCTAAAACGCTATAAAATTAAAGACGACTGTGCCTTTTTCTCGGCTTACTCGGTGAGCCGTGGGCACCCTACCTAAACCTATCGACCTTTCAAGGAGAATCGTGGTACTTCGCCTTTCCAACCTCTTCGTGCGCACTCTGCGCGAGGACCCCGTAGACGCTGAGGTCGCCAGCCACAAGTTGCTGGTCCGCGCCGGTTACATCCGCCGCGCAGCCCCCGGCGTGTACACCTGGCTGCCCCTGGGCCTGAAGGTACTGCGCAAGGTCGAGAACATCATCCGCGAAGAGATGGACGCCATCGGCGCGCAGGAAGTTCACTTCCCCGCACTGCTGCCCCGCGAACCCTACGAGGCAACCAACCGCTGGGACGAGTACGGCGATAACCTCTTCCGCCTCAAGGACCGCAAGGGTGCCGACATGCTGCTGGCACCCACCCACGAGGAAATGTTCACCCTGCTGGTCAAGGACCTGTACTCCTCCTACAAGGACCTGCCGGTTTACCTGTACCAGATTCAGACCAAGTACCGCGATGAGGCGCGCCCCCGCGCGGGTCTGCTGCGCGGCCGCGAGTTCATCATGAAGGATTCCTACTCCTTCAACATTGACGATGAGGGCCTGAACGAGGCGTACATGGCGCACCGTGCCGCCTACCAGCGCATCTTCGAGCGCCTGGGTCTGGAGATTGTCATTGTGACCGCACAGTCCGGCGCGATGGGTGGCTCCCGCAGTGAAGAGTTCCTGCACCCGACCCCCATCGGTGAGGACACCTTCGTGCGTTCCGCGGGCGGCTACGCGGCAAACGTCGAGGCCGTCACCACCGTGGTTCCCGAGGAAATCGAAATCACCGAGGACACCCCGGCGGCAATCGTTCTGGACACCCCCGACTCCGCCACCATTGAGACCCTGGTGGAGCGCATGAACGAACTGCACTCCGAGGTCACCGGCGGCACCCTGGAGGCTTCGCAGACCCTCAAGTGCTTCGTAGGTACCGTCATCATCCCCTCCGGCGAGCGTAAGGTTTTCGCCGTGGGCGTTCCCGGCGACCGTGCCGTGGACCTGGGCCGCGTTGAGGTCAACATCGGTGCCCTGCTGGGCATCGGCGGCGAGGTCGAGGTCGAGGCAGCCAGCGAAGAGGACCTGAAGGTATACCCGCAGCTGGTCAAGGGCTACATTGGCCCCGGCCTGAGCCTGGATGCGCCCCTGCTCGGCGCGCACACCGAGGACGAGGATACGGTGGCTTCCGCAACCGGTATTCCCTTCTTCGTTGACCCCCGCGTGGTGCGCGGTACCCGCTGGGTGACCGGCGCAAACGAAGAGGGCAAGCACGTGGCGAACCTGGTCTTCGGCCGCGACTTCACCGCCGACGGCGTGATTGAGGCGTGCGAGGTACGCGAGGGTGACCCGGCACCGGACGGCTCCGGTGAGCTGGTGGCAGCCCGCGGCATCGAGATGGGCCACATCTTCGCCCTGGGCCGCAAGTACGCTGAGGCACTGGGCCTGAAGGTCCTGGACCAGAACGGCAAGCTGCAGACCGTGACCATGGGCTCCTACGGTGTGGGCGTGACCCGCGCACTGGCCGCTATCGCCGAGGGCAACCACGACGAGAAGGGCCTGATCTGGCCGCGTAACCTGGCACCGGCAGACGTGCACATTGTCATCACCGGCAAGGACGCAGCATCCCACGAGTACGCTGAAGAGCTCAGCGCATCCCTGGAATCCGCCGGCCTGCAGGTCATGCTGGACGACCGCCCGAAGACCAGCCCCGGCGTGAAGTTCGGCGACGCCGAGCTGCTGGGTGTGCCCACCATCTTGGTGATTGGTCGCGGCTTCAAGGACGGCGTGCTGGAACTGAAGGACCGCCGTAGCGGTGAGGCTCGCGAGGTGTCCGTGGAGAACGCGGTGGCTGAGGTCATCGCTGAGGTGCGCGGCGCCTAAGGCACGCCACTAGCCCGCTAAGACGTAAAACCGTCGCCGTCTGCCCTACCTCCTAAGAGGTGGGGCAGGATAGGCGGCGGAAGAATGAAAGAAGAGAACTATGGCATATAAGCCGAAGCGTTCTGGCTCTAAGAAGAGCGCCCCGAATGCGCGCGCTCGCCGTGCCGCATCCCGCGTGGCGAATGGTGTGAACGCTCCCCGCGCTCGCGTTGAGAGCGAGCCCGTGGTGGAGGCGCCGGTGCGCGTGGGTACCCGCGCGATCCGTGAGGAGGAGGTTGCCGAGGCGATTGCCCCGGTGATCTCCGAGTTCTCGCTGGTGCTGGAGGGTCTGAAGATTTCGGGCCCGGCGGCGAACCGTACCGTGAAGATTACGGTGGACTACACCGCTGAGCGTACCGATTCGCTGTCGCTGGATTCTCTTGCGGAGATTTCCACTGCGATTTCGAGCGCCTTGGACCGTGCGGATGAAAACGACGAGTTCTTCCCCTACGAGCTGGAGGTGTCCTCGCCCGGCGCTACCCGCGCCCTGACCGAGCGCCGTCACTGGGAGCGTGCCCGTACCCGCCTGATTGCGGTCACCGCACCTGACGGTACCGAGTACCTGGCGCGTCTGCACGAGGTGCAGGATGAGGGTCCGGTGCTGGCTCGTAAGAAGAACACGAAGAAGGGGCAGAAGGAGTCCTACCACGAGCCGAGCTTGCTTCCGTGGGAAAATATTGCTTCTGCTCACGTCGAGATTGACTTCAATTCGCCTGCTGAGCCGGTAGAATAGAGTTATTAAAGCTTCAGGCACGGGGTGCTCCGTGCCAGGTATATACCGTTCGGGAGCCGGGGCGCGTTGAGCGTCCCGGCGCCGTGCTAAGTGGGAAAGGCTGAAAAGCGTGGAGGATATTAAAACTATTGACCTGGGCGCACTGCGCGCATTGGCGAAGCAGCGCTCTCTCGTCATGGAGGAGCTCTTCACCCTGGTTGAGAACGCCCTGCTGATTGCGTACATGAAGCAGCCCGGCGCCATTAAGGGCTCTCGTGCCGTCATCGACCGCACCACCGGCGAGTTCGTCATTCTGGCTCCTGAGCTTGATGAGGACAACCAGAAGATTGACGAGTTCGACGATACCCCGAACAACTTTGGCCGTATCGCTGCCGCAACCGTCCGCCAGGTGCTCTCGCAGCGTCTGCGTGACGCTGAGGACGCATCCGTTCTGGGTGAGTTCAAGGACCGTGAGGGCACCCTGGTGTCCGGCGTGATCCAGCAGGGCAACAACCCGCGTATGGTTCAGGTTGACCTGGGCACCGTTGAAGCTGTTCTGCCCAGCAACGAGCAGGTTCCGGGCGAGAAGTACCCTCACGGTACCCGCCTGCGCGCCTACCTGGTTGAGGCTCGCCGCGGACCCAAGGGTCCCTCGATTGTGGTTTCTCGTTCGCACCCGAACCTGGTTCTGCGCCTGTTCGAGCACGAGGTTCCCGAGATCTCTGAGGGCCTGGTTTCCATTAACTCCATCGCACGTGAAGCTGGCCACCGCTCCAAGATTGCTGTGTCCGCGAAGAACCCGACCATTAATGCGAAGGGTGCGTGCATCGGCGATATGGGTGCCCGCGTGCGTGCGGTTGCTGCCGAGCTGAATGACGAGAAGATTGACATTGTCGACTACTCGACCGATCCGGCAACCTTCATCGCTGCGGCGCTGTCCCCGGCGAAGGTCACCGAGGTCATTATCGCGAACCCGCGTGAGTACTCTGCTCGTGCCGTGGTTCCGGATGACCAGCTGTCTCTGGCTATCGGCCGTGAGGGTCAGAACGCACGTCTTGCAGCGAAGCTGACCGGCTGGCGTATCGATATTCTCTCCGAGTCCAAGTACGCTCAGGTTCGTGCCGAGGAAGAGGTTGCAGCTCGCGTGGCTCGTAGCCTGGCTGAAGAAGCTTCCGCTGAGAAGGCAATTGAAGAAGCTGCAGAAGAGTCCGCACAGGACGCTGAATAAGCATTAGCCCCGGTGAGGGGCGTATCCCGCGGCATATCCTTTTGATGCAGGCGCAAGAGATCGGGCAGTAACGTGCCCGGTGTTCTTGCGCCTGCGTCACAGTTTTGCCCATGATTCTTAAAAACGGGATACACTATTAAGATGTGCCGGTGTGTAACCGGGCGCTTTAACGCGCCCTCGCATACACCGGATGGAGCATCACGAATGTACTGCGAACGCGGTTCTACACACGCTAGAGAGGGGAGAGGACCATGAGCGATCACGACCTCACCGCAACCTCCGAAGCGTTTGAAGGACCGGTCCGCACCTGCATCGGATGCCGTGCCCGCGATGAACAGCGCAACCTGCTGCGCATCGCCCGCACACCCGTCACGTCTGCTACCGAGCAGGCGGACACCCCGCCCTATCAGCCCGATACGGCGGGAACTATGCCCGGACGAGGCGCTTGGATCCATCCGAGCGAAAAGTGCGTAGCCGCTCTGCAGAAAAAGAACGGTCTGGCGCGCGCCTTCAAAAAAGCGGTCCCTGCAGCCCAGTTGCAGGTGTGCTGTGAGCAGATTCGAGCCGTTATTGCGGACTCGACCCCCTCATAGACGCTTTTCGGGTATATGCCCTCTGTAAGTCAACGAGTTTGACGACTTCTTATCTGAAAGCGAGTCAGAAAACTGATGGATATCTAATGAGTGCCGCGAAATGAGTACCCTTTCGTGCTCACCCACCGGCAATTTCACGAATTGGCGCGCCTTCGGGCGTGCACCCCGTAAACATTAGTGTCCGCACCATTCCCGGTGCGGACCGGGAATGGAGAAAATTTGGCTCAGCCTCGAGTACACGAGTTTGCTAAAGAAGTAGGCGTACCTTCCAAGGAAGTTATCGCCAAGCTCAAGGATATGGGCGAGTTCGTTAAGAGCTCCTCTTCCACCCTGAACCCCATGGTTCTGAAGAAGCTGCGCGCGGAATTCCCCGCCGCAGCCGCTAAGCCTGCCGCAAAGGCAGCACCCGCAAAGGCAGCAGCGGAGTCGGCAGCTAAGCCGGCACCCAAGCCCGCAGCGGCTAAGCCCGCCGCTAAGCCTGCGGCAACCCCCAAGCCCGCAGCGGCAAAGCCTGCAGCTAAGCCGGCACCCAAGCCCGCAGCTAAGCCCGCCGCAGCTGAGAGCGCAGCTCCCAAGCCTGCAGCAGCTAAGCCCGCCGCAAAGCCGGCAGCAGCACCCAAGCCCGGCGGCCCCCGCCCGGGTAACAACCCCTTCGCATCCCAGCAGGGCATGGCACGCCCCGAGGCTGCACCGAAGCCGGCAGCACCCAAGCCTGCCGCTCCGAAGCCCGGCCCCAAGCCCGGCCCTCGCCCCGGTAACAACCCCTTCGCATCCCAGCAGGGTATGAAGCGTGGCGGCGGCGACTCCCAGCGTTCCGGCGGTCCCCGTCCGGCACGTAACGGTCGTCCCGGTGGCAACGGTGGCGCACGTCCCGGCGGTAACGGCGGTCCCCGCCCCGCAGGTGGCGCACGTCCCGGTGGTAACGGTGGCCCCCGTCCGGCGGCTGGCGCACGTCCCGGTGCACCCCGTCCGGCTGGTGGCGGCGGCGCACGCCCGAACCCCTCGATGATGCCCAAGGTTTCCAACGTTGGTGGCGGCGCGTCCGGTTCCAACAACGGTGGCGGTAACGGCGGCGGCGCACGTCGCGGCGGCGGTTCCGGCGGCTTCAACCGCGGTCCGGGTCGTCCCGGCCCCGGCGGTCGCGGTAATGCACAGGGTGCATTCGGTCGCGGCGGCTCCAAGCGTAAGGGCCGCAAGTCCAAGGCAGCTCGCCGCCATGAGCAGGAGCAGCTGAACGCACCGGCACCCGGTGGCGTGGTTGTTCCTCGCGGCGACGGCTCGACCGAGATTCGTCTGCGCCGTGGCGCGTCCATCATGGACTTCGCTGAGAAGATTGGCGCAAACCCGGCATCGCTGATTACGGTTCTCTTCCACCTGGGTGAGATGGCTACCCAGACTCAGTCCCTGGACGAGGAGACCTTCGAGCTGCTGGGTGCCGAACTGGGTTACTCGATCAAGATCGTTTCCCCGGAGGATGAGGAGCGCGAGCTGCTCGAGTCCTTCGACATCGACCTCGAAGCCGAAGCAGAAGCTGAGGGCGAGGATGTCCTGGAGGTTCGTCCCCCGGTCGTTACCGTCATGGGTCACGTTGACCACGGTAAGACCCGCCTGCTGGACGCTATCCGTAACACCAACGTCATTGAGGGTGAGGCCGGCGGCATTACCCAGCACATTGGTGCATACCAGGTCCACACCACCGTTGAGGGTGAAGACCGCGCGATTACCTTCATCGATACCCCCGGTCACGAGGCGTTCACCGCTATGCGTGCCCGTGGTGCGAAGGTTACCGACGTGGCAATCCTCGTGGTCGCAGCGGATGACGGCGTTATGCCCCAGACCGTTGAGGCCCTGAACCACGCACAGGCAGCTAACGTGCCGATCGTGGTTGCTGTGAACAAGATCGATAAGGAAGGCGCGTCCCCGGACAAGATCCGTGGCCAGCTCACCGAGTACGGTCTGATCCCCGAAGAGTACGGTGGCGACACCATGTTCGTGGATGTCTCCGCTCGCAACGGCACCAACATCGACGAGCTGCTTGAGGCTGTCACCCTGACCGCTGACGTGCTCGAACTGACCGCTAACCCGAACAAGGAAGCACGCGGCGTTGCTATTGAAGCAAACCTGGACAAGGGCCGCGGTGCGGTTTCCACCGTCCTGGTTCAGTCCGGTACCCTGCGCGTCGGTGACGCTATCGTTGCCGGTGTTGCTCACGGTCGCGTTCGTGCAATGTTCGATGAGAACGGTCAGGCTGTGAAGGAAGCTGGCCCGTCCCGCCCCGTTCAGGTGCTGGGTCTGTCCACCGTTCCTCGTGCAGGCGACACCTTCCTCTCCACCGAGGAAGAGCGTACCGCTCGTCAGATCGCTGAGAAGCGTGAGGCTGCTGATCGTAACGCTCAGCTGGCTAAGCGTCGTAAGCGCGTGACCCTCGAGTCCTTCGATGCCGCTGTGGCCGAGGGCAAGATGGACACCCTGAACCTGATCATTAAGGGTGACGTCTCCGGTGCTGTCGAAGCGCTGGAAGAGTCTCTGATGAAGATCGACGCCGGTGGCGACGAGGTTCAGCTGCGCGTCATCCACCGCGGTGTGGGTGCTATTACCCAGAACGACGTGAACCTGGCTACCGTGGACAACGCGGTCATCATCGGCTTCAACGTCCGCCCGGCAGAGCGCGTTGCAGAACTTGCCGACCGCGAAGGCGTCGAGATGAAGTTCTACTCGGTCATCTACCGTGCGATTGAGGAAATTGAGCAGGCCGTCAAGGGTATGCTCAAGCCCGAGTACGAGGAAGTGGAGCTCGGCTCCGCAGAGATCCGCGAGGTCTTCCGCTCCTCCAAGTGGGGCAACATCGCAGGTTCGATCGTCAAGAACGGCATCATCAAGCGCAACGCCAAGGCACGCCTGGTGCGCGACGGTTCCGTGGTGGCAGACAACCTCACCATCGAGTCGCTGCGTCGTTTCAAGGACGACGCTACCGAGGTTCGCGAAGGTTTCGAGTGTGGTATTGGCCTCGGTTCCTTCAACGACATCAAGGAAGGCGACATTATCGAGACTTGGGAGATGCGCGAAAAGCCGCGTGTCTAAGACTCACACGCTGATGCGCCCGTCACCCGCTAGTGTTCCCGCACCCGCAGGCTTCTAAAACTGGAGCCGGCGGGGCGGGTGCTGGCGGGGCGGGCGCTTCCGCATTACCTGGAACGCCTCCAAAGAAGCACCTCGAGTGCCCACGGAAGCGTCACGACATTTCAAGGAGAAACACATGGCTGATGCAGCCCGCGCGGCACGACTTGCCGACCGCATCAAGGTAATTGTGGCGAAGGCGCTGGAGCGTCGTGTTAAGGATCCCCGCCTCGGTTTTGTGACCATTACCGATGCCCGCGTGACCAACGACCTGCAGCACGCAACCCTCTACTACACCGTGTTCGGCTCCGAAGAGGACGCCGAAAACACCAAGAAGGCGCTGGAATCCGCTAAGGGTATTCTGCGCTCCGAGGTGGGTAAGAACATTACTGCCCGCCTGACCCCCACTCTGACTTTCGTCGCTGACGAGGTTCCCGAGAACGCCTTCCACATTGAGGCGCTTCTGCGCGAGACTCGCGAGCGCGACGCCGCCCTGGCTGCTGCAGCTGAGGGCGCGGAATACGCTGGTGAGGCTGACCCCTACAAGAAGGATGAGCCTGCCGAGGGTGAGGACGCCTAAGTGGCGAAGAAGCAACCTCAGGGCCCGTCCGGCCTGATGGTCATTGATAAGCCCGCCGGGATGAGTAGCCACGACGCAGTCTCTCAGATGCGTCGTATTGCTGGCACCCGGCGGGTTGGTCATGCCGGTACGCTGGATCCTGCCGCGACCGGCGTGCTGATTTTGGGCATTAATAAGGCGACCAAGCTGCTGACCTACCTGGTTGGTCAGGATAAAACCTATGACGCGACGATTCGCCTGGGCATTGAGACGCTGACTGAGGACGCCGAGGGCGAGCACACTGCCGCGCATCCGGATGCCGTTGAGGCGCTAACCGGTATGGACGCCGAGCAGATGCGTGCGCGCATCCTGGAGGCTGTGGCGCAGCTGAGCGGCGATATTCTGCAGGTTCCTTCTGCGGTGTCTGCTATCAAGATCAACGGTGTTCGCTCGTATGCGCGTGTGCGTAGCGGTGAGCAGGTTGAGTTGGCGGCGCGTCCGGTGACGATTAGCGAGTTCACGGTGCATTCTGTGACTGCCGGTTTTGCCGAGTACGTGATTGAGGACCCCGAGAACGAGGGCGAGTACATGGCAACCTCGGTTCCCGTGATTGACTGCGATGTGACGGTTTCGTGCTCTTCGGGCACCTACATTCGTGCCCTGGCGCGTGATCTGGGTAAGATTCTGGGCACTGGTGGCCACCTGACGGCTCTTCGCCGTACCCGTGTGGGTGCCGTGGTGCTTGAGGATGCCGCCGATTTGGCGCAGTTGAAGCAGCGCCGTGAAGAGTCGGAGGCACCGCTGGAAGATCTGCCGTTGCTTCCCCTGGAGGAGGCGGCACGCCGCATCTTTGGTGCGCGTGAGCTCTCCGCTGCGGAGGCGAGCGATATTTCTTACGGGCGCCGTATTAGCCCCAGCGGTGACGGTTCCGTGGTGAAGCGTTCCGTGCACGCGAGCGCGGATGAGTCCGGCGCGGTGCAGCATGCCAGCGTTGAGGGTATTGTGGCGGGCTTCGCCCCGGACGGTACCCTGGTAGCCCTCCTGGAGAATAAGAAGCAGCGTGGGAAGGTGCAGGCCGCCCCGGTGCTGGTTTTTGAGGCGAATCGTTCCTTCAACTAGGCGTTGAAGGCTTATGATAGGCGAAGAGGGTTCGGCGTTTGCGCCTGCTCAAATCTGATTTGCCCAAATCTATCTGATTCAGCGCCCTGTTGAAGGTGCCCCCTATTCATTCAACACGCTAACGTATATAACCCCTGAACACACATGACTACTCGTGCGGGTGCCGCCCGGCCCTGCTGAAGGAGAGAAGATGAGCGAGAACCAGAGCTCCGCTAATAAGGCGAGTGAGCCTCGTACCGCGCCGGTACCCCGCGTGGAGTCTGCACAGGCTGAAGCTACCGCATCCGGAGCTGCTGCGACCGGAACTGCTACTCAGGGCGGTGCCGCGAAGGCTTCCGGTGCTAAGACTGCTGAGCCTATTTCTGCGGCGAAGGCACCCGAGGGTGTTCGCGTAGCCGCACCGGCGTCCGGCGATAAGGCGTCGCAGAAGGCAGCTAAGAAGGCTGAGAAGAAGGCAACCCGCGAGGCGTTTGCCCGCCCGAAGAGCCTTGAGGAGGCGGCTAAGCCTCAGAACCGTGCGGCGTTCCGTGCGGCGGTGGCGCTGTACGGTCTGTTCATGATTGCGTACGGTGTGTGGCAGGTTCTGGGCGGTGTCCGCGTCATTCCGGATGCCCCTCAGGATTTCGCAAACCCCTCGGTGCAGTCGAATTACGCGTTCTTCGCGGCAGCCTATGTGGGTGTGGGCCTGTCTTTCGTGTTCATTGCCCTGAAGTTCAAGTGGGTGAACATGCTCGTGTTCTCCTGCCTGGTGGTTTTCTTGGGCGGCGTGGGTCGTATCCTGTCGTGGGCGTTCTTCGGCACCCCGCACTGGTCGCTGATTGTGCTGATGGTGACTGAGCTTGTGATTCCTCCGTGCCTGCTGGTGTGGTACAGCTGGATTAACAAGTCCAATAAGATTCGCGAGGAGATGCTGAAGGCTTCTCGTAACCAGGCTCGTAAGTAGTCGTAACGCCCGGGAAGGTTCCTGCCGCACGGTGGGGTGCCTGCCCGGGCTTTCTTATGGGCAGGGTTTCTTATAGGCTGGGTTCTCTGCGGGCGGGGCTTGGCTTCTGGGTGGGGTTCTGCCGCTACCCGTCAGGTACCCCGCCGCACCCGCCACCTCCGCCGCATCCGCCACGTTAGGGGAGGGAGCACCGCCTGTCAGCGGCGCCGTTCCATTCCCTGTTGATTCCCGTTTTGAATTCTGCATCCTGCCGCCTGTGGTCTAGGATGGTTAGGTACATTTATCTTTTTCAGGAGAGCCCGTGACCCTCTACACCGCTTTGAGCGAGGTCCCCGCCGGCTACGGCCCCTCGGTCGTGACCATCGGCAATTTTGACGGCGTGCACCGTGGACATGCCCGCGTGATTTCGCGCGTGGTCTCCCTTGCTGAAGAGCACGGTTTGAGCTCTATCGCGGTCTCTTTTGACCCGCACCCGATGCAGGTGCACCGTCCTGAGGTACCCCACCACGACATTATGGGTCAGGGCTCGCGCCGCTACTTCATGTGCCTGCTGGGTCTGAACGACTACCTGCTGCTGAACTACAACCTGCAGTTCGCTTCGCAGACCCCCGAAGAGTTTGTGAAGTCCACCTTCGTGGATGCGCTGAACGCGCGTTTCGTGGTCATCGGTGACGACGTGCGCTTTGGTAAGAACAACTCCGGCGACCTGAACACCATGCGTGAGCTGGGGGAGAAGTACGGCTTTGAGGTGGTTGTCGTTGAGGATCTGATGGTGGATGAGAACACCCGCTGCTCCTCGACCCGCATCCGCCAGCTGTTGCTGGAGGGCGATATGCCCGCCGCAGCCGAGCTGCTGGGCCGCCACCACATGATGGCCGGTGAGGTTGTACACGGTCTGGCGCGCGGTCGCGAGTTGGGCTTCCCGACCGCGAACCTTGAGCTTGAGGCGCGCGGCCTGATTCCCGCCGATGGCGTGTACGCCGGCTGGCTGGTGGACGAGTCCGGTAACCGCCACCCCGCCGCTATTTCGGTGGGTACGAACCCGACCTTTGACGGTATTGAGCACCGCCAGGTTGAGGCGCACGTGATTGACCGCCCGGAAGAGCGCGTGGAGGATTTCAACCTGTACGGTCAGCGTGTGCTGATTGAGTTCGTGAAGCGTCTGCGCCCCATGGTGGCGTACACCGGTGTTGAGGCGCTGATTGAGCAGATTAGTGATGACGTGGTGCAGACCCGCGAGGTGCTGGCTGAGGACGCGAAGAACTACTGCCCGCCGGAGTGCCCGGTGCAGGCGGAAGTGAAGCATCCCCACTTCTAACCCCACCACCTCTCACCCCACTACTGGGAGACGCAGCCTGCGTTTTCTGCGGTGATGACTTGATGCCCCGGCGGTAAGATTTTCGGATCTGCCGCCGGGGCTTTTACGTACCCGCCCGGATGCGCCGCAGTGGGCACTGTCCCGCGCCTGACCTTGTGCGCCGCCCATGAAACATCCAGCGTCGCCCGCGAGGTGCCCATGTTTTAGCCGTCCCCGTTTTAGTCGCCCCGGTTTTAAGAGAAGATAGAGTCATGGAAAAAATGAACGTCGAATCCTTCAACCTCGACCACCGCGCCGTAGCAGCACCCTACGTGCGTATCGCAGACCGCAAGGTCCTGCCCGGTGGCGACACCCTCATCAAGTACGATATCCGCTTCACCCAGCCGAACACCGCGCACCTGGAAATGCCGACCGTGCACTCCATCGAGCACCTGAGCGCCGAGCACATGCGCAACCACACCGACCGTCTGATTGACTTCTCCCCGATGGGTTGCCAGACCGGTTTCTACGCGCTGACCCTGGGCCTGGAGCCCGAGGATTTCTTCCCCATCCTGGAAGCAACCCTCAACGATATCCTCAACGCGACCGAGGTTCCGGCAGCGAACGAAGTGCAGTGCGGTTGGGGCGCCAACCACACCCTCGAAGGCGCGCAGGCGGCGGCTCGCGAGTTCCTCGCGGCACGCGATGAGTGGGCGCAGGTGATGGCGTAATGAGCGCACAGATTCCCGACGCTTTCGCATCCGCCTTCAACCCGGTGGACTTTGACCCGAACGCTTTCGACCCGGCTGAGGCGTTCAACAGCATGTTTGAGCTGATGGACGGCATGTCCAACGCCATCATCATTCAGGTGGCAATGGATGAGGAACTCGCACCCTTCCTGAAGGTGACCGAGGAGCTGCAGCCCTCCTTCACCGAAGGCGCGGCGGTATTCCACCCGCGCTACCTGCAGGTGGGCGAGGATCAGGTTCCGCTGCTGCTGGTTCGCTCCAAGATTGGTCTGGTGAACGCGGCGAGCGCCGTCACCGAGGCGATCAGCTACTCCTCGAACTGCCTGGGCGTCATTAGCGCAGGTACCGCCGGCGGTTTGGCTCGCGGCATCAACGTGGGCGACGTGCTGATTGGCGAGAACTACACCTACACTGACGCCGACGCGACCGCGTTCGGTTACGCACGCGGCCAGGTTCCCGGCATGCCCGAAAGCTACGATGGTCAGGCGGACGAGTGGCAGGATGCCCTGGAGCATGCGCTCGCCGCACTGGAGCCGGTGCGTGAGCAGGCTGAGAGCCCGTGGGAGGTGCGCCGCGGCCAGATGCTGGCGGGCAACTCCTTCGTGACCGCCCACAACGTCAAGGACACCCGTGAGGCCTTCGAGGGCGCCATCAGCACCGACATGGAGACCACCGCCATTGCGCAGGTCTGCCACAACTACGAGATCCCGTTTATCGGGGTGCGTTGCGTGTCTGATCTGTGCGGCCCGGAGGCCGATCAGGACTTCCACCTCTCCGTGGATGTTGTGGCCCCCCGCTCGGCGCGTTACGCCCTGCAGCTGGCCGCCGAGCTGTGGACCGAGGCCGAGCTGGAGGACCTGGAGCTGGCTCTCTAAAGCTCTAGAACTAACAATCCAGAGCATGCGGCAAGTGCCGGGGCGTGAACCTCAATGGTTTGCGCCCCGGCATTTTTGTGCCGGTTTTTGTACGCCACTCTTTCTGCCGCCCGGCACCTTGATGGACCCGGCCCGCGAGACATGCAGAAATATTAATCGCGGTGAATATACATTCTGTGTGTCGTGGAGTACTATGAATGTGGAAACTAATCGCTCTCACAGAGGAGTACGTCGTGAAGGTCTGTCCGACTCTCGCCTCCGTCACCGGTCTGCTCGGTGGCTACAAGGTTGCATCTAGCACCGGCATCCGCCCGCTCGGTGGCGCTGTCCTGGCACTGTGCGGTGCCGTGGCTTACAAGAATTGGAAGCGTAAGGCTGGCGCAGGCCGTGCTACCTTCCTCACCGCTCTCTACCTCGGCGCGTTCGGCGCCGCTCATCCGCTCGCCAAGAAGCTTGGCGCGTGGCCTGCAGTCTACACCGTGACTGCTGTAACCGCTCTGTCCTCTATCGTCATTGGACGTAAGCGACAGAAGTAGTCTTTGACAAAAAGACGGCGGAAAGGCAACGTTGCCTTCCCGCCGTCTTTTGCGTTCCCTCCCACCGTACCGGTTGGGTGGGGATGCGACGGGGCGATGCGCGAAGGCAACACCTTCCGCGCAACGCCCCATCACTCGATGGGGAGTGAATCAACCGGTACCGCTCTCAGTCACCTGCTGAGCTGCGGCACCACCCGATACGTTTCCCCGCCACCGGCGGGTACACCCCACGAGGTAAAGGAAAAGAAGAAGATGAATACCAGCCCGGACTCATCCCCGGTACAGCAGGGAGCAGAGACTTCCGAGAACCCGCAGCTAGCGCGTGGACTCTCCCTGCGCCACATCATGTTCATCGCCCTCGGCTCCGCCATCGGCACCGGCCTGTTCTACGGCTCGGCATCCGCCATTCAGCTGGCGGGCCCCTCCGTGCTGCTTGCCTACGTTATTGGCGGCGCGGCAGTGTTCATGGTGATGCGCGCAATGGGCGAACTCGCCCTGGCGCACCCGGTCTCCGGTGCATTCTCCGAATACGCCACCCGCTACCTCGGACGCTGGGCTGGCTTCGTGACCGGCTGGACCTACGCCCTGGAAATGGCGCTGGTCGCCATTGCGGACGTCACCGCCTTTGCCGTGTACATGAAGTTCTGGTTCCCGAACAGCCCCTCCTGGATTTGGATCGTCTCCGTCCTGCTGATTCTGCTCGCCATTAACCTAGCGAAGGTCAAGGCATTCGGCGAGACCGAATTCTGGTTCACCCTCGTGAAGGTCAGCGCCATTATCGCCATGATTGTTGGCGGCGTGATCCTGCTCTTTGTGGGCGTGCAGGCACACGACTCCGTGGCGCCCTCCGTCACGAACCTCTGGGCTCTTGAAGGCGGCTTCTTCGCGAACGGATTTACCGGTTTCCTTGCCTGTTTTACCGTGGTGATGTTTGCCTTCGGCGGTATTGAGAACATCGGTATTGCCGCCGGTGAGGCGAAGGACCCGCGCACCTCAATCCCCAAGGCGATTCGCACGGTTCCGTTCCGCATCCTCATCTTCTACATTCTGACCCTGTCGGTCATCATGTCCCTGTACCCCTGGTACTCGGTGACGAAGGCGAACTCGCCGTTCGTGCAGATCTTTGAGGGCCTGGGCATTCCGGCTGCCGCGTCGATTCTGAATGTGGTCATCATTACCGCCGCGATCTCTGCGCTGAACGCGGACGTGTACGGTGCCGGCCGCATGATGTACGGCCTGGCGAAGCAGAACCTGGCACCGGTCTCTTTCGCGAAGGTCACCAAGAACGGTGCGCCCTGGATGACCACCCTCATCATGGTGCTGGTCATGGCGGTCGGCGTGATCGTGAATGTGCTCTTCGAGAATGCGTTCGAGGTGGTTGCCTCCCTGGCAACCTTCGCGACCGTGTTCGTGTGGGTCATGATTCTGCTGGCACACATCGCGTTCAAGCGCAGTGGTGCCGATACCGAGGCGCAGCCGGTGCACCAGCCCCTGTGGCTGAGCTACCTGGCGTTGGCGTTCATGATCTTTATCGTGGTGCTCTTCGGCTGCTTCGCCGACACCCAGCTGGCGCTGGTGATGGGCGCAATCTGGTGCCTGTTCCTGCTGGGCTACTACCGCCTCGTGGTGGTCCGCGCTCGCGCTGAAGCATAAACACAAAATAAACGTAGGAGCCGGTACGAGAGTCCGGTGCGAGAACCCGGCTGCGAAGCCCGGCGACAGGTAGTGTGATGAGCTACCTGTCGCCGGGCTTCTGCTCACCCTTCCACGAAAGCGCCCCGGTAGCGTAGAATGGGAAGAACGCGTCTGCAGTCCGCAGTAGACGACGTGTAGTACAGGGCGTAAGCCCACCACCCGGCGGCAACCGTCCGTACGGGACGTATGCGGTACTAACTCTAGGAGTTAAAAGTGGCACTGGATCCCGCTGTCAAGCAGGCAATCATCAAGGAATACGCAACCCACGAGGGCGACACCGGTTCGCCCGAGGTTCAGATTGCAGTTCTGTCTCGTCGTATCGCCGACCTGACCGAGCACCTGAAGTTCCACAAGCACGATCACCACTCCCGTCGTGGCCTGATGATCCTCGTTGGTCGTCGCCGCAACATGCTCGGCTACCTGAAGAGCGTCGACATCGAGCGTTACCGTTCGCTGATCGAGCGCCTGGGCCTGCGCCGATAAAACAGGAGCGTCTTGACGCTTTTGTGGTGATTAATCGCCTTTAGGCGGTGTGTGCGGACGTGCTGTCAGCACTACCAACCCTCCATCACGGAGGCGGGTAGCGCCAGCGCGTCCGTACTGCCGCGTTGAGGGGCGCATCTTCCACTAACTAGATTCCAACGCTAGATTCCAAGGCTAGATTCACAGCGAGAAATCGGTAGAAGACGCCGCCTCACCTGAAAGAAAGAACAGAAGGCCGTGCCGGCACACACGCCGCGGTCCTCGGTAGCGAATTACGGAACAACACCACCTCCACGACCTTGCCGACACACGTCGCGCACACACGTGATGTACAAGGTAGGGGAGAGGTGCCGTGGTTTCCTATCGAAGGCCGACTCGTGCGCCGTACGGCCTGCCAAGAAGAAAGAAGGAACCGTGGAAGGTCCCGAAATCAAGTTTGCCGAAGTCGAAATCGACAACGGCATTTACGGTAAGCGCCACGTGCGCTTTGAAACCGGCCGTCTCGCCAAGCAGGCTAACGGCTCGGTGCTCGTCACCATCGATGACGAGACCACCCTGCTCTCCGCAACCGTGGTCGGCAAGTCTCCCCGTGAGGGCTTCGACTTCTTCCCGCTGACTGTGGACGTGGAAGAGCGCATGTACGCAGCCGGCAAGATTCCGGCATCGTACTTCCGCCGCGAAGGCCGCCCCAGCACCGAGGCCATTCTGGCAGCCCGCCTGATTGACCGCCCGCTGCGCCCCGCCTTCACCAAGGGCATCCGCAACGAGGTGCAGGTCGTCGTGACCGTCCTGACCTACAACCCGGACGAAATCTACAACACCTTCGCGATTAACGCGGCTTCGGCATCGACCTCCCTGTCCGGTGCGCCGTTCAACGGCCCCATCGGTGGCGTGCGCATGGCCCTGATTGACGGCCAGTGGGTTTGCTTCCCCAAGTACTCCCAGCTGGAAAACGCTGTCTTCGACATGGCTGTTGCAGGCCGTATCGTCACCAAGGCTGACGGTACCGAAGATGTGGCCATCATGATGGTCGAGGCTGAGGCCACCGACAACTCCTGGAAGCTCATCAAGGAGGACGGTCAGACCGCCCCCACCGAAGAGGTCGTCGCCCAGGGTCTAGAGGCCGCTAAGCCCTTCATTGCCGCCCTGTGCAAGGCTCAGTCCGACCTGGCAGCCCGCGCCGGCAAGCCCGCCCTCGAGCTGCCCTTCTTCGGCGGCCACGGCGAGGACGTGGACGCAGCCGTGAAGGAATTCGCCGCAGACCGCCTGGTCGAGGTGTACTCCATCGCCGGCAAGCAGGAGCGCGAAGCCGCCGCAGCCGAGCTGAAGGAAGACCTCAAGGAGGCTCTCACCGGCGAAGGTAAGGAATTCGAAGAGCGTTCCAACGAGGTCGACATGGCATTCGCCGCCCTGACCAAGCACATCGTGCGCCAGCGCATCCTCACCGATCAGGTGCGCATCGACGGCCGCGGCCTGACCGACATCCGTCAGCTCACCGCCGAGGTTGAAATCCTGCCCCGCGTGCACGGCTCCTCCCTCTTCGAGCGTGGCGAGACCCAGATTATGGGTATCACCACCCTGAACATGCTCAAGATGGAGCAGCAGCTGGACTCCCTGCACCCGGTCAAGTCCAAGCGCTACATCCACCACTACAACTTCCCGCCGTACTCCACCGGTGAGACCGGCCGCGTGGGTTCGCCCAAGCGCCGCGAAATCGGCCACGGTGCACTCGCAGAACGCGCAATCACCCCGGTGCTGCCCTCCCGCGAAGAGTTCCCCTACGCGATCCGTCAGGTCTCTGAGGCTCTGGGCTCCAACGGCTCGACCTCCATGGGTTCGGTCTGCGCATCGACCCTGTCCCTGCTGAACGCCGGTGTGCCGCTGCGCGCACCCGTTGCAGGTATCGCAATGGGCCTGGTCTCTGACGAGGTTGACGGCGAGACCCGCTACGCAGCCCTGACCGACATCCTCGGCGCGGAAGACGCACTGGGCGATATGGACTTCAAGGTTGCAGGTACCTCTGAGTTCGTGACCGCTATCCAGCTGGACACCAAGCTCGACGGTATCCCCGCATCCGTGCTCGCTGGTGCACTGACCCAGGCACGTGAGGCTCGCCTGCACATCCTCGAGGTGCTCGTCAGCGCGATTGACGCACCGGATGAGATGAGCGAGTTCGCACCGCGCATTATTTCCGTGAAGATTCCGGTTGCCAAGATCGGTGAGGTCATCGGCCCCAAGGGTAAGATGATTAACCAGATCCAGGAAGACACCGGCGCAGACATCTCCATTGAGGACGACGGCACCGTGTACATCGGCGCAGCTGACGGCCCCTCCGCCGAGGCTGCACGTTCGGCAGTGAACGCTATCGCTAACCCGCAGGTTCCCGAGGTGGGCGAACGCTACCTGGGTACCGTGGTGAAGGTGACCGACTTCGGTGCGTTCATCTCCCTGACCCCCGGTAAGGACGGCCTGCTGCACATCTCCGAGATGCGTAAGCTCAACGGCGGCAAGCGCGTTGTTGACGCTGAGGACGTTGTCTCCGTGGGCCAGAAGGTCCAGGTGGAGATCACCAAGATTGATGACCGCGGCAAGCTCTCGCTGGCACCGGTCGTTGAGGGTGGCGACGACGAGTAGTCGTAACCCCCGCTAAGTGATGAGGGGCGTTCGGCGCACCCGGTGCGGTTCACTCCCCGCCGGGTGTGCCGGGCGCCCCTTCGCTGTGCTTGCCCTGCATCTTTTGATGCTCACCCGCCCCACCAACTGTGGGACTGCCTACAGGTAGTGGGGCGGGAATGCTTACCTTCAGACGTACCTGTTGAAAGGTTCTTCTCTCTATGTCTATTTCCCTGCCCGTCGAGCTTGAGGCCATCGCCGAAGAGCTCAACTACGAGCACGGCCGCCTCATCTACGAGGGTGTAGGCGGTAACGAGGTGC
>ERZ772961.93-NODE-93-length-43669-cov-3.882286_pt1 | contig 43669 bp, 46 predicted proteins | sample MGYA00580677_ERZ772961 | MGnify/ENA primary metagenome ERZ772961 (study PRJEB29015, sample SAMEA2738088) | human oral metagenome | biome: human oral; feature: human-associated habitat; material: saliva | place: China | collected 2227 ... | reverse complement strand
TATTATTAAATGTAAGCGATGAAGTATGTTGAGTTGCTCGAAAGTTGATTTGCTTTGAAAGTTTAAAAATATTTTATTAGTTTAAATTTAATATTTAATAAACTTAAAAAATTGGAGAAATTAAATTGATTTCATTTTTAAAAACAAAACAGTATAAAGTTAAATCACCGAAATTTAACATTGGTAATGATGCAGGAATTGATTTCTTTATTCCTGAATATTCGAATGAATTTAATGAGTTCTTTCTTCAAAAGAATCCAGATAAAGAGATTTCTTTTGAAGTATTAAAAGATGGAACAAGAAAGTACTATATTGATTTAAAGCCGCATGAAGATGTAAATATCCCATCCGGTATTTATTCTAAATTTGCTCCTAATATCGCTTTAGTAGCTTTAAATAAGTCAGGAATTGCAACGGGTAAAAAGTTAATTTTTGGTGCTCAAGTTATTGACCATTCTTATCAGGGAATTATTCATATTCATTTGATTAATACATCGGATAGTGTAAGACGCCTTTATTTGGATGAGAAAGCAATTCAATTTGTACCTATTGTTATTGATATTTCTGGTGTTGATGTAGTAGAAGGTATAGACCCAGAAAATTGGTATGAAAAAGTATCAGAACGTGGGACTGGTGCATTTGGTAGTACAGGATTAGCTTAAAATGGGAGAAAAAACAGTGAAATTTAAGTTTCCAGAAGTTAGTAGCACTTTTGATTTGTACGCAAAAGCAGCTCAAGAAAAGTATTTGGATTTTCTAACTTTCTTAAAAGACAAAGTAGCAGAAGCTGCGAAAGATGGAAAATATAGCGTTTCAGTTATGGTCAGTTTCTACGATTGGGAGTCTATTAAAAATGTAGTTCCGTATATTCAATCGCTGGGCTATAATTTCGAAGTACAACAAGACCTTATTGTTTATAAAACTGATAACGAATATCCAGTTTATATAACTAAAGAGTTCAATGAAGCTCTAGAGAAATATAAAAAAGTACGATGTACTTGCTTCTCTATAGACTGGTTTCTAAATTAGACTACATCAAAAATATCAAATTCTAATTCTGGATGGTCAAGAATGAATTGTAATGGAATTATTTCATAAATCCAATTATCTTGACCATCTTTTTTATATGCTGCTTTCCATAAATGTTCAGCATTGCATCTTGTTTTTCTACCATCTTCTAGTTCAATTTCGTAACATATATCTTCACCCTCATATGGTATAGCAATTACTGTACTAGTTCCACCAGTTGGTGATTCTAATATGTCGCCTATTTTGACATCTTCCATATTTTTTGTAGTACTATTAGCTAAATACACTTTGCAATCTAATGGTTGAGCAGTTTTTGTTGCGGTAGTCCACATCATATGATGTTCTAATTCTTCTGGTGGTACTTCTTTATCTATAAGTTCTGCTCTTGTTCTCATTTGTTGAAAATATGGCGAAGAACTTAAGATATTCATAATAGGCTCAAGTAGAATTTCAGAAGCCTTTTTATGAGTCCACGCACCAAGGGCTTGAACATAAACAGTTGCTGGACTATTATGAGTTATGATATTATCATTAGTAATATATAAATGATTTTCTGCAGATGTTTCTATACACTGCATCTCTGTTTTTTCTAAATATTTAAAGGACTTGATATATTTCATATTTTAAAATTTTGGGTCCTTGTCTTCTATATTTTTAATTTTCTTTATAAGGTCCGAATCTGTTATAGTATTTAATACTTCTCCCTGTGACATGATTTCTGATAAACGCTTATCAAATTCTGAAGAAAGTAAGAAGTCTTTTGCATGTAAGTAATTTTCAATTACATCTACCAAATAGATGTATAGTCCCTTAGACCTAGGAATTGGAATAGACTTTTTATAAGTGTTACCTTTAGTTGTTGTATAGTAATATTCTACTTTTTGATAAGTTTCTGGAATTGGATAGCGTTTAATTGCAGGTTTAAAATAATAGTATATAAAATTTAAAGCTTGCCATTCACTGAAGCCACGTCCTAATAGAGCTTCATATAGCTTTGAAGTGAAAAGCTCTTTCGATATAATTTTATTTTCATTAGACGTAAAATTATCAAAAGACCTTTCAAATACTTTTCCACTTTTAGTAATATTATGTGGGTCATTACCATTTAAATCATACGATTTAAGAATATCAATAATAGTTTGACTTATATCAGCTTCTCTTAATCTATTTGCATTTTCAAATATTAGAGTAAATATTTTATGTTGTTTCATATATAAATTAGTTTCTATATAATACATATAATTAAAAGGAGTTATTATATGTTTAAGATTTTATATAATAGATTTTTAGATTTCTTAAATAAAAGAAGATTAAAAAATTATATTGCCATATATGCGATTTATAAAGGTAATATATTACGTGTTCCAGTTCGTATATATAAAAAAGGGGCTTTTGTAGATAGTAGTTATACTAGAGAAGGATTTATAACTAGGTCTGTTATCGATGGTATAAAAGCAGCTATAAATGGTACCTCAGCAATAAATCTAATGTTTCTTGATAGAGATGATAAAATGCGTTTGTATATAAGAGATTTATATAAATCTATGTTAAATGGGCGAGAAGAACTAATTTTAGATTATCCTTAAAAGATTTATGTTTAAAAAGTTTTTAGAATATACTAAGTATAGAAAAAATTTGAAAGAATTGAAAAATAATTATATAGCTGTTTTCTGTATTTATAATGGCACTCAATTATGTGACCCAGTAGAAATTTATAAAAAAGGGCAATAAATTAGTGAGAATAGCTTTCCGAATCCAGAAAGATACTTAAAAAAGTCAGTATTAGAAGGAATAGAAGCAGCAATAGCTGGTACCTCAGTTATTAGTTTTATGTCCTTAGATAAACATGATAAGACGAAACAGTTTATAAAAGATTACAGGTCTAAATTAAATGGCGCGCCAGAATTAATTTTAGATTATATTTAAATTTCAAAAATTTCAAATTCTAGCTCCGGATGTTCTAGTATAAATCCAAAAGGAACTATTTCCCAAATTTTGTTATTATTTTCTTTTTTGTATGATACTTTCCATAAATGGTCTATACTACAAGTAGTTTGTTTTCCATTTGAAAGTGTTATTTTCCAGGTTTTTATTTTTCCTTTATTGAATACTTTTAGTACTTCCTGTTCATTTTCTGTGGGTGAATAGATAAAATCTCCAGGTTTTAGATTACCTAGCTTAGTAGTAGAAACGCCATCTGGTAATAGGATTTCGGTATCGAGAGATTGGCTGGCGCCAATTATGTCCCTATCCCCAGACACGAGTTTAAAGTTAACGGGTCCCTGCATTTGAAGTGCAGAATTATGTGTTACAATTCTATCATCAGTATAATAAAGTCCATCAGGTTTATCTATATGAATACATTTTTGTTTACATACACCCAGTTTTGTTATCTTTTTAATTCTCATCTATAATATACTTCCTAGCCTCCGTAAAGGGATGTTTTACACCTAAATTTGTGAATTGAGTTGCTAGAGCTTTCAATTTTAATTTATGACCATTATACTCGCATATGCTATTATAATAATTCTTTATATATTTTTTACGCTTTACTTCATCTATTTTATAAATTTTATCTGAATGTGCAGCTTTTGTATTATAGTGAGGTTTTAATTTATCTATATATTCTTGTTCTTTTTTCTTTATATTCTCAGAACATTTTTCAAGAATTTCAAATTTAAAACTTTCTAAACCATACTTTTTAAAATCTAAATAAAGTTTATTGAATGTTTCTTCATTAGACTTAAATTTAGCTTTGTGATAGACCCATCTACTTTCTATATTTTTAGATGAGCCAATATAGAATTCATTGGTAATTAAATTTGTAATTTTATATATACCAGAAATAGCATTAGCTTTACTTCTTATGTGGTCTTTTCTAGTTGAAATAGCATTTTTAGAGTTTAAGGTTGGTTTATATTTATCAATATAGAATTGTTCTCTCTCTAATAGTTTCTCTCTACTACATAATTCTATAGCAGAAAATACAAAATTTTTTAAACCAAACTCTACAAGGTTTCTGGTCAGCTTATTTATAATATAGCCAGTATTAGTGTCTACTATATACCCTTTAAATCTATTTCCAATGTTTGTAGAAGAGCCTATATAGAGTTCATTTGATACAATATTTTTAATAGAGTATATGCCACATACATTTTTTAAATTTGCTAATTTAGATTCTTTTCCAAGAAATAAAATAGTGTACTTTTTTTCTATTTTACTTTCTTTTGGTTTATCTACAAAGCTGTACTTCTTACTATTCTTGGCTTTTTCTGACTGTTGATAATTTTCAGCCCCGTATTTATTCTTAAGTGTAGATTTAGCCTTTTCTCTCACTTCTTCAGATTGTAATGAACATTTTACACCAAAGTTTTCTAAAATAGTACTTTCAGCTTTTTGCTTAAATTCTTTAAGTTGCAGTGGAAATTCAACTCCATATTTTTTAATATTTGTTGCTTTTCTTTTTTCCGCAGCTTCAGAATTCAATATTTTTCTGCCTTCTTCTACTGAGCCATATTTTTCTATAAGTTCTTTATTTTTTCTGCACTTGTTACATACAATTGGCCAATTTTTTACTTTACAATTATAGTATTTATTCTGATTATCACAGACACTGCAATTAACAAATATTGTTTGCTTACTATGGTAATCATTTTTTAGAGTTACAAACTCATCTTCTGAATTTACAAAAATTGACTCATCAGTTTTTTTCTTTAATACCATTACTTTTTAGTAGTAGCTTGATTCTGCTGCGGTTGAGCCTGCTGCGGTTGAACAGTGTTATTTGTTTGTTGTTGTCCAACATTACCTTGCTGTTGAGGTTGTTGCGCATTTTGAACTTGTGCTTGTTGTGGTTTATTTTTATTAGAATTCTTATTCATTAAATTATTTATTAAGAATCTTGTTTCTACTACAAGGTTACTAGTTGAGCCTTGAGTAGTAGTTTCCTCAAAGAAATCATTTACTAACTCTTCAATATTTTTAATACCTAATATAAGAGCAATATAATCTAGCCACTCAGCTTTATAATCACTTAAATCTGGTTGTTCATCTTCTGCGCTATTGTTATTCTTCTTATCTTCTTCATTATTATTCTGTTTATTTTTTTCTTTTGTGTTAGTTTTATCTGTTTTTTCGCCTTGTTGGCCATTTTTATTTTCTTTATTTCCATCTTTACTAATAGCTTCTTTGTGTTCATTGTCATTATCTTGTTTTCCTTGTTTACTTTGTACTTTTGATTTTTCTAATTCATCAGCTTTTTTGTCAGACTTATCAATAAATGCTCTCTCAGCGTCAGTCATTTCGCCGGATTTTTGTTCATCATTAGCTGCTAAACTACTTAAAGCGCTACCTATTTTTCTAGTTACTGGCCCAGTAACTGCCGATACTTTATTCCAAGCACTTCTAGCTGCTCTCCCCGTTGTTCGTCCAGCACTTGCTATACTGGACAAATCTTGTAACATAGAATGTCCATCCTCTGTTTCTATACCAGCAGCAATTCTTATTGCACGTAGGTCGTCTTTATGTCTTAATTTGCCGAAGAAATTCTGTATTGCATCAAGCGTTTTAGAAAGAGCGCTTTTATCAATATCTCTAGCCATAGAGCCATCAGGGATGCCGTGTACATCGTTTCTATTAACAAATAATTGGAAATAGGAATAAAAGGCTGGGAATTTTGATTCTTCCAACTGTTTAAGATTAGCCATTAGCAATTTGTTAGCTAGCACACTAGGTGATGGAACACCATTTATGCCACCACCAGATAAATTAGACTGCTCTAAACTTTGCAAGAAATTATAGCCACTTTCAAATGCTTCAAACCACATATTATTTTTTGTTGCATCGGGAGATGTAACAGCTGGAAGTTCAACAACTCTTTTACACCAGCTAAAATATTGCTTATAAGACCTTGGACAAAATATAACTATGTTATTAGCCGTTGCTAAAGAGGATATTTTATTGCATTGTTTTAATATTTCAGCTTTAGAAATTCCACTAAATCTATGTCTAGCGCCACCTTTATTAGCGTCCATTCTTAAGAAGCGTACCATTGGGTTACCATTAATTTGACCGGAGCCTTGTTTAAATATATCACTATTAAGCAGAGTATTCATTATGAAATGGTACATACTATCAGCTCTAGCTATATTTTGGCCCAATTGTTTAATAGATTGCGGAACTATTATGATACGTTGCCAATTGCCTTTCTTATTTGAATAAATAGTACTAGTAGTTTTAACCGCTGTTAGGGATTTGGAAACGTTATCGCTAAGAACAGCCTGGTGTAAGTTAGAGCAAGCGTTTCTCATGTCTTTAACACCAGTGAATACATTAACTGGCCAAATAAATAAAGAAACAGTATGGTCTTCTGCATATATTACATTTGAAATATTTAAAGCGTTAACATTACCCTGTGGTTTTTCTTTTAGGAGCATATCAAATGCGCGTTTATTTTCTTCAGCAAAAGAAACATTCTGATTTTGAGGTTGTTGCATATTCTGCTGCTGTTGTTGAGGCTGCGCATTTTGAACAGGTTGTTGTTCCTGTGGATTTTGCTGCGTAAGTTGTATTTGCTGTACTGGTTGTGCTTGGGCCTGCTGTGGTTGAACAGTTGGCTGCTGTGCATTTTGTATTGGTTGTTGAACATCTGACTCTAATAAACGTATTTCAGAATATGGGAGCGCTCTAGACTCTTTAAATTGTTTAAATTCATTTTGTAAGTCTACAGTAATATCATGTATATCATTTTTTTCCCACAGTAAGTAGAAGTTTTTAAAGCCTTTTTCTTCTGCTATTCTAGCATCTTCTTTAAGAAGCTCATAATCAGGACCAGTATAATGACAAGAAAAATAAGCTTCTGGAAATTTTGAGATTTGTCTTGCTATTTGGTGTTGGTCAAATCCTTCTGTAAAAAATACTATGTAATCCTTATTCATGAAGTTTCTCCAAATTTAAATTTTTTCTTGCATTCTTCAATTCTTTATTTAAAACTATTCCAGAACTTCTTAAAGCATCAGCAGCAGCAGATGCTGACATAACAGTTTCTGTAAGTTTTATTTTTGCTTTATCTAATGGCTGATTAGACTTTTGTTTACCTATTTTTATTCCATCAGTATAGTTAGCTATTTCAGATTCAGTTAAACGTTTATTTTTTCTTCCTTCATTACCAGAAGAAAGAACTTTAAATGAATCAAATACTGGCGAACTTTCTAAAATTTTTGGAACATATAAACAATGCTTTTTAGTATTAGTATTACTCCAATCTGTAAGCCTGTTTGATTCAACAAAGTGCATGTAAATATCATCGGCAGCATTAGTATATCTTTCAGCTATTTCTTTCATATGCTCTAGCTGTCTTAACTTTTTTTCTCTTAGTATTTGCTTTCTAAGTAAGATTTCTTCTTGCTCTTTTAAACGTTTAGTATTTATAGCTTTTTTATTTTCTGGCATTTCCTCACCGCCAGTATCTCCCATATCATCTCCCCCACCGCCTTCTTCACCAAAATCTGCGTCAAATTCACCGCCGCCATCACCGCCTTCTTCATCTCCACCAGTTTTTGGTTTTAAGAAAGCCGATAATCGCATCCACTTCTGAATTTCAGTTGGGTCTAAGAAAGAGTACTTTGATAATATATCTGTAACTACATCTTCCGGTAGTGGGTCTTCTTCACTTATGCCTAAAACAGTTTTAAGTAAGTCAACTATAGACTGTGATAATTCTAGTGATGATTGTCTTGCTGCTCTTTTATCATCAGACATTTCTATAGCAGGAAAGCGCATAGATAATATAAATGGTGTATTATAATCAAATTCACCAGTTATAGCATAGTGCATTCTTATTAGCATACCTATAGTTTCTAATACAACTGACTGTATTGAGTATACATGTCTTGCAAATGGCTTGTACTGTTCCATAAGTGATATTCCAGAAACATATGTGCTACTTTCTGAATTTGGGTCTAAATAGCTTAATGGGATATTTGCAGCGTAAGCTACACGTTTCTGATAATTCTCTAAGTCCTCAATGAAATCAATATCACATTTAGATTCTTTCACATCAATCTCTAGTAAGTCATTTGGGAGCCATACCTTAGTATTTACAGTATACACTTCTGACCCAGCACCAGCAGGTGTTACTCCTAAATTATCATATTGCTGTCTTACATTATTTACTAAATCAAAGGCTTGTGGTGGGGTTATGCCTTTTGGAGTAGAAACTTTATACATAGTAATAGGAAAGCTCATAGCTCTAGCAAGGCCTTGAAGAGCCATTGTAGAATGCGCTTGTTTAAATGGCGCTAAACACTGAATAAGCGGTGGTCTTCCATACGGATAGAACTCTGAATGGTCAGCATTAAATCTAAAATGTGAAATAAGCCATGGTGGGGCCATAATACCATTGTGTAGTTCATATCCTAGAAGCTTATCATCGAACATATCTGCTAGATTTTCTGCTTCATCATTTGTTGCTTTTGATTTTAGGAGTGATATTAGTTCTTTTACTTTAGAGTGTCTATCCTTAGAAGCATTCATCCATCCATCGCGTTCAGCTAAGAATTTAGCAACATGAATTGGCGAAAATTCAAGTCTTTCAATTATAGTATTAACTTCTAATGGTTTTATCTTTTCTATCCCATTTAGACCTATTTTATGAGCCCAGAATGCTTCACCATATAACTCTAGGTCAAAGCAAACTTTATTAAGTCTTGTCGGAGTTATTCCCCAGGAGTTTAACAAATTATATGTATGTTCTACAAAGTTTATATTTGAAGACTCAATAGAAATTATTCTATCCTGCATATCTAGCTGAGTTGCTTCATCAGCCACAGTATGGCAACACTTAGATATAAATACGTCATTGTAGTACATGAAAGAAAGCTCATTTATTCGTTCAAGTCTATCTTGTATATCAGAATAGGAAACAGTAGTATCACGTAAGTACGAGTCTAAATAATGTTCTACAGTTGAGTCTAATTTTTGGCTTTTAAAAATACTTCCAATAGCAGCATTCTTAACTCTATAAGCGGGATTATCCAAGTCAACTCTAACAAACTTTATACCATATTGCTTTTCTATAGTAGTTTCTGGTCTATCTTCATTTGACAGAGTTCTAAACCCAAATAGGCTATTTAATCTATTTATAAATGTTGAGTTTATAATTCTGGACTTTGGTTTCTGTCCGGAAATAAAAGTGTCGTTCTCGTTTTTGTTTGGCATATAATTAAATTAGCGCTATTAAGCTTTTTAGTAAATAGCTTTTAAAAACATATTATAAAAATATGACTATTGTTCGTAATTTTAACTTTATATTAGATTATTCAGAATTCTGGAGATTTTATAATAGGGTAAAAGACTTACTTGGTGGAACTCTTAAGTATAAACAAACTCATGAATATGACTATGTTTGTGAAGTTTTACAGACTCTTGGAATGGGCGAAGAAGAGCTAAAGTCATATAGAAAATTAATTGCGCTTCTTAGTTGTTATAATGAGTCAGCATTAATGGATACTACGCATTTTCATGTAGCTTTTAATTATTTTAAACACTCAATAGAAGCAGAAAGAGAAATATGTTTTAATAGGTTTATAGACGTTTTAAATGATATTTCTAGAAGACTTCAAGATGCAAAAGTATATAAAATTGATAGTGGTTTAGCAGATAAGGCTATATCATACTATGAGAAATTTTTTCGGCAGACTAGGGTTGACGAAGCTCAATTTAATTTTTTTAGAAGTTATTTTTCTGGCAGAATACCTAAATTTGTGAGCCAAGAAATAAATTATCATGCTTGTGATATTCCAATGACTAAAGTTGGTAAACAGATGATGGAATGCCTTTATCAGATGCTTAACTACATGATTAATGAGATTGGAAATAGCTATATATACTAGTTTTTTTCATTTGTTATATGAGGTAATTTATAATAAGCATAGGGTATATAGCCCCACTCTTTTTCTATGTTCATATCCGCTTCACATGTTTCATCTAAATAAAAGCCAAATAAAGTTTTTCCAGTTAGTATATCTACTTTATTATTCCAGAAATAGCAAATCATATAGTAACAAAGATTGTTATAAATATATTTTATAAGATACTGACCGGAAGAATTAGGGTAGGTATTGTAGTCTCCAGCAGTCATCTCAGTAAATGGAATATCGCTCATCTTTAAATTAGCGAGCATTTCAAAAGATTAAAATATTTTAAAACATATCTTGCGTTTACATATCATATTATATGAAGTTTAAGTCATTAGTTCATAATGGACCGGTATTTCCCGAGCTCTATCAAGTTAAAGGTTACAAGTTAGCCAATGAAACTCTTAAGCCATTAGCTGAGGAAATGTTATGGGCCTATGTGGCAAAGTTGGAAACAGAATATGTTTCTATTGATAGGTTTAATAAAAATTTTTACACTTGTCTTAAAGAAGAACTTTCATCAGCACAAAAAAGACTTGCATTTCCTAAAGATTTTATGCCTTTGCTGAAAACAATGTTTACTGATAATGCTAAACTCAAAGAAGAGAAAAAGGTTTTAAATAAAAAAGTAACAAAGAAAGAATTGGCTTCTGCTACTGGTAAAGAGCTAGAGGCATTACAAGCAAAACAAAAAGAGCAACAAGCAAAAGAAGAAGAGAAACAACAACAGAAAGAAAAATACGGTTTTGCATTACTAAATGGTAAAAAAGAGCAGCTTGGCTCTTTTATAATTGAACCGCCTGGGATTATTATGACTCGTGGTGATTCTTCAATTCTTGGTATGTGGAAATACCGGACGGTTCCAGAAGATGTTATAATTAATAGCTGTCCTATAGAACAAGCACCAAAACCTCCTACTGGTCATAAGTGGAATAAAGTTATTGCTAATAATGACTCTTGTCAGACAGCAATGTATTTTGTTCAAGTAGGACCTAAGTGTTGTAATATTAACCCGAGGTATAAGAGAATAATTTTCTCTGCTACCTCTAGTGTAAAGACTAGTAGCGATGAAGCGAAATTTGAAAAAGCCAGACTTTTAGTTAAGAATTGGACAAAAGTTGAGGCTTTTATAAATAAACATTTAAAGAGTTCGGACAAAAAGACTAAAGAAGCTGCTTTAATAGCTTCTTTGATTAAGATAACAGGAATTCGTGTTGGTAATGAAAAATCAGAAAATGATGGGTATGCCGAGACTTTTGGCGTATCTACATTATGTGTAAAGCATGTTAAGTTAAATGGAAATAATAAAGTGCTTTTTTCTTTCTTAGGAAAAGATAGCGTGCCTTATACAAATGAAGTAGAATTAGACCAGTTAACTTATGCTTGTTTGTCAGAAGTATTAAAAGGAAAGAAAGCCGATGATTTAATATTCTCTAACGCTAGCTCCTTTGACGTTAATATTTTCTTAAAACAAATTATGCCAGAATGTACTCCGAAACTTTTCCGGTCAGCTTATGGCTGTAAATTAATTGCAGAAGAATTACATAAAGCAGAAAAAGATGGCACTTTAACAAAAGATTTACCTGCTTATAAAAAAATGAAGATATATGATGAAGCAAATTTGGTAGTTGCTAAAAAACTGAATCATCAGCGAGCTTTACCTAAGAACTTCGATAAGCAAACAGAAAAGATTGATGAACAATTAAAAAAAGCAGAAGAGAAAGAAAAAGAGGTAAGAGAAAAAGCAAAAGCAAGCATGTTGGAAATTAAGAATGAAATTATTTTAGCCAAGAAAACTTGGACAGGTCAAAAATTAAACGAAGCCCTTAGTAGAATTGTTGAAAAGAAGAATAAAATAACTGGGAGAGTTAAGAAGGCAGAAGAAAGACTAGAGAAGTTAAGGGATAAACAAGAAATGAAAGGAAAAACTGCAAATTATGCAGTTAGTACAAGCAGAACTGCCTATTCTACACCAAGACTTGCTGTTGCCTTTTGTAAAAAATATGATTTGGCTATATCTTGCATTTATTCTAAAACATTACAGAAAAAGTTTGAATGGGCTATGGATACAGAAGTTGCATACTTCGATAATTTTCCTAATTAAGTTTTTTTTAGAGTAAAGCGCTAGATTAAATTCCTAGCGCTTTTTATTTTTAAATAATTATTTTGCCTTTTTAATTTTAAATATTTCTTTCCAATTCTTTCCGTATGTATTTTCCATGTAGTCTAAGTATGGTGTTATTTCTTTTTTTGTTGTGAACGGATATTCGGCTAAAGACCGAATATCTTCCTAACTTATACGAGCCGAATAGCTTGTAATGGTTGAGAAACTTCATGCTTCACAGCACTGCTTGGTGCTCCACATGCATTTGTACTTTCGGCTCGTTCCCTGCCTACTATGCCCTGGCTAGCTATATTCCACTTATGCAGAATATTTAGAGCTGCATTTATGTCTCTGTCGTGCTCAGTACTACAGTTTGGACATTTCCATTGATTTACACCAATCTTTACCTTGGGATTCACGTATCCACAACAATGACAAGTTTTGGATGTATTTTTTGGATTGACTTTCACAAGGTTACCTTTGTAGGCAATCATTTGCCTAAGCATACCGAAACCTTGGTCACCTACAACTTTTCCATGATTCATTTTAGCCATTGTTTGTAAGTTGATGTCTTCAACCACTATAGTTTCATACTCATTGCAGATTTGTCTTGAAAGTTTGTGTAACCAATCTTTTCTTTGATTAGCAACTTTCTCGTGCAACAAAGCAACTTTTTGTTTTTGTCTATAATAGTTGGAACTTTGAGTTTCAAGACCTTTTACAAATCTTTTACTCATTATTTTCTGTTGGTGACACAACTGTTTTTGACTTCTTTGTAATAATCTAGGACACTTGACTTTCGTGCCATTTGACATTACAATGAAGTCTTCATCTCTACAGTTCCAATCTATTCCAACCGATTTTCCATTTTGATTTTTAGGTTCATCTTTCTTTTCAACACAAATCTTTACAAACCATTTTCCTGTTGGAGTTTGTTTGATTGTGACATGTTTGAAAGTACCTTCAGCCCATCTATGAAAAGTTCCTTTTACAGGGCCTAACTTTCTTGTAAGAAACAAATATCCATTCTTTAGAATCTTAGGCTTTGCCATTGAAGTCCAAGTTATAGCAACTTGTGAATGCTTTCTTGATTTGAATCTTGGCTCTCCAACTCTAAGTTTTCTTTGTCCTTTACAGGATTTGAAGAAATTATTGAAAGCGGAAGTTATATCATTCCATTCTGCAGCTAGGGCAGAACTATCTATTTCTTTACACCACTTCACAGCTTCAGGCTTACATTCTTCAAATACTTTTTTAGCAGTTCCAATATCCCACTTTTCATCATTTTTCCAAGCTTCTTTTTTTCTTGCTAGAGTAGTATTCCAATATAATCTACAAAGACCGTTTGTCTTGAGAAGGAACTGTTTCTGTTCTTTTGTGGGGAAGATTCTAAACTCGTATGCTTTTAACATTGTTCATTCCTCCCTTGCTTTTCTAAATATTCGTGAACTGTATCAGCAGATACATTTCCAACCGTAGAGCAGAAATCTCCTCTTGTCCAAAGATGATGCGACTTCCAATAGAAAGTTTTCAAATATGACTCATAGTTTTGCCAAGCCCAATAGTTTGTTTGTTGTTTCAAAACTCTTACTATCTGTAAAGGACTCAGTTTAGGAACACTTCTAACTAAAATGTGAATATGGTCTAGTTTTGAATAGTCTAAATCTATAGTATCTATTTCAAAATCATATTTCTTTGCTATTTTAGAAAACTGAAGTTTTAGATTTTCAGCAAAAACAGTGTTAGAGAAACATTTTCTTTTGTATTTACATACGAGGATGAGATGATACAAAATCAAGTTTTTGCAATGTGAGTTTGTTTGTAGTTCTCTCATTTTTGTTTCTCCTTATATACTAGTTAGTATCTTTTATATATTTAGTTAGTGTTTCTAAAATATATAATATATTTAGTTAGTATTATTAGATTGAAAAGATTATGAGCCATTTATATGTTTGGCTAAAGACCAAACATTTTTCTGGCTCAGTTTTTTATAAATACATTGATATGTTATTGCGCCAGCAACCCCATACCCCTTTAAATTTGTTTTAGCTATTTTAGTTTTCACAACATCGGACTTAGAGGAGTGTATAACACCATACTTTTTTAAGTGTGCTCTTTGTAATTTTTCTTTAATTTCTGGCAAAGCTGAAATACCTAAAGTACCAAATCTTTCTAGTTTAGTTTTATTACATTTTTCTAAGAATTCGTTATGCTGAAGTGCATGTTCTACTCCATAGCGTTTTTTCATTGTTTCTTTAATTCTTGATTTAATCTCTTCAGAAGCAAAAACATTTTCAGCGCCGTATTTTTCTCTATTTGTATTTTTTATTTGCTCTTGTATTTCTTTTGATTTTAGAATACAATCAACACCATATTTTTCTTTCACTGTTTTCTTAATCTTTTCTTTTACTTCTTTATTTTGAAGTGGGCATTTAGTGCCAAATTTTTTAAGTGAAGTATCTTCAAAAGAACACTTTCGACATAAACAATTAAATTTTCTGCTTCTTATAAACTGCTTAGTAACAATTTTATTACAATGTAGGCATTTAAATTCAAATTTTTGATATTTTTTCGCAGTTTTTGCGAATTCAATATAATCATCGATACTTTCAATCATATTTACAATATTAGCCGGCTTCAAATATATTTTTAAGTTTATTTCAAATTTTAAAAAAAGGAAATATAATATATGGCACTTAAAGATTTTAAAAAAGTTCTAGAGAAAGTTTCAAAAGACCACGCTGCTTCTATTGTACCAGTTAATTCAAATACGCTTATTAATAAAATAGCTTTTGATAGCCCTCAGCTTACTTATATGTTTGGCGGTTTTTCCTATGATAGAATTCATAACTTATTCGGGGCCGAAAGTTCTGGCAAGAGTTCATCTTTCTGTTTCCTAGCTAGTCAATTACAAAAGAAAATTCCCAAAATTAAACCTGAATGGACCGAAAAACAGGTTGTAGTATACATGGATTTTGAGCGCACTTTCGATCCAGAGTATGCCCAACGTTTAGGTCTTAATGTTGATGAAGACCATTTTGTACTTCTTCAGTCTGATACATTGGAAGAAGCTTGCACAATAACTGAAAGCTTAGTAAAAACCGGGGCAGTTTGTTGTGTTATTCTAGATTCAGACGCAGCAGCGCCTACTAATCTTGATGCAGAATCAGAAATAGGCGCAACAGGTTTTAATGGTGCTAAAGCAGCAAATACTTTAAAGGAAGTATATAAAAGATTTAATGTACTCTGTTCAAATTATAAATTTCCACTCTTGGTTGTATCTCAAGAACGAGCACAGATGAATGCTAATTCACACGCCATAGCAACCACTGGTGGTATGGCATTGAAATTTTTTTCGTCCACTCGCGCAAGAGTACAAAAACTTGATACAATAAAGCGTGGCGATGAAACTATAGGAATTCAGATTCGTATTAGAAACTACAAGAATAAAACTTCAATTCCATTCCGTGATGCAATCATGGATTTATATTTTGATGGTGGATTTGATTCTACACAAGAATATTTTGCTTTTATTCTTAATTTTGGTTATATTCATAGAGCTGGCGCTTGGTTTGACTGGACAGATAGGGATAACTGGGCTGGTGAATACGATGTAGAAAATAATGTACCAAAAACTTATAAATGGCAGGGTTCCGCTAAAGTTAAAGAGTGGTTAGAACAGCACCAGGACGTATATAGTAAATTTAAAGAGTTAGTAGATGCTAAGCTTTGTGTTGCTAATGAGCTTGATGCAGGTAATACTAATCCAGAGGAAGAAACATCTTCTGTTGATGAAGAGAAGCTCTCTAAACTCCTAGAACAAAAGAAGGAAGAGGAGGAGATTATTAATTCCTAGCGTCTTAGTCTCACATATTTATAAAAATGAAAAAGGTGGTATGAAAAGTGAAATTAAGTAAGTTCTTTCATCATTTATTTGTTAAGGCTGAATCTGGATTAGATAAGCTTATTGATGCGGAAACCCGTATTAATACAGTTATCCATGACACAGAAGAAGCTCTTAACGTTCAAGTTGAGAATGCTAAAAAGTTAGAAGCGTCTCGTCTTGAGTTTAATGCAAACTATGAAAAAATCACAAAAGAAGTAGCGCGATTTAAGACTCGTTGTGAAGTTCTCAAGAATAAAGGCTTGAAGAACGACGACGATGAATTGCGCATTGCTGCTACTCAGTATTTGGAGCACAAAAAAATTCTCGAGGACATGGAAGTTCAAAAAGCCGAAATTGACAAGACTTGGGAACGTGTTCAGAAAATGTTGAAGCAGCTTAAGCTTAATAAGAGCCTGCTTCATGTTAAGGCAGAAGCATTGCGAACAAAAATTGCAATGTATAAGGTAACAGAAAATATTACTGAAAGTGGTATTATCGATATTAACACTACTTTCAGTGAAATTGAGACTCTTGTTGATAAGATGTCTTATACGAATCAGGCTTCTCGTACTGTTGACGATATTGTTAACAACCGCGAGGATTCCTCTACGTTTAAGAATGCAGAAATTGATGACTTCTTAGATTCAATCTAAGAATAGAGTCAAAAAAATTTAAATGAAGCTGGTAATTAAATGCCCGCTTTTTTATTATTTATAGTTTAGGAGGACCGATGGAAATTAAAGGTTTAACATCTGCCCAAGTAAAAGAATCAGAGGCTAAATTCGGAAAAAACGTTATTCCGGAATCAGAACCTACAACATTCTGGGAAGAATTCAAAGATGCGTTTTCAGACCCAATGATTCGGATTCTTTGTGCTATTACAGTTCTTATGGTAGGGCTTTATGTAGCAGGAGATAATTGTCTTGGTATTTTAAGTGGGTATACAGGTTCTATCTTCGAACCAATTGGGACATTAGTAGCTGTTATTTTAGTTGCTATTATTACAGCTAAAACTGCTGTTGCTTCTGATAATGCGTATCGTGACTTAAAAGACAAATCTGAGAAAGATAAATGTAAGGTAATTCGTGATGGTGCTTTACAAGAAATTACTTTTGATGATTTAGTAGTTGGTGATATTGTAAAACTTCAAAGTGGCGATAAAATACCTGCAGATGGTATTTTAATTGATGGGCAACTTAAAGTAAATAATTCCGCTTTAAATGGCGAACCAGAAGAAGTTAAGAAAACAGCAAGTAAATCTGCTGTATTACCAGATTCTATTACTGGTGATACTTTTGTAGATAAACACTCATTATTCCGTGGCGCTATTGTTACTGATGGAGAAGGTTATTTAAGAATTGATAAAGTATCTATTCAAACAATGATGGGCAAGATGGCCAGTGAAATGAATCAAGAAGAGCCAACTTCGCCGCTTAAAGTTAAACTTTCAAATTTAGCTGGGCAAATTTCAATCTTTGGCTACGTTTCGGCGGGTGCTATCATTCTAGTAAATTTGGTGCTTTTTTCATGGAAAGTTTATTCTGGCCAGTTAGCTTTTACATTTCCAAATGTTATTGCAACAGCAGTAAGTGCTATTGATTTGGCTATTCTTATTATTGTTTGTGCAGTACCTGAAGGTTTGCCGTTGATGATTTCTTTAGTATTAATGCAAAATACTTCTAAGATGCTTAAGCATAATGTATTGGTACGAAAAGCTATTGGTATTGAAACTGCTGGTTCTTTGAATATTCTATTCTCTGATAAAACTGGAACAATTACAAAAGGCCAGTTAGAAGTAGTTGATTTTATTTCTGGTTCAGGAAAAGTTGAAAAACCAGAAGAAGCAGTTAAGAGTGTTCTTAATGAGATTATTGCAAATTCAACTCAATCTACTTTTGATGTAGACGGTAAAATCATTGGTGGCAATATGACTGATAAAGCTTTACTCAGTTTTATTGGTTCAAAATCTTATGATGAAATTATAGAATCTCATAAGAAAGATAAGATTAAGAAGCAAGACTTTAATTCCGCAAATAAATTCTCACAGTTTGAGCTGGATGGTACAGTCTATTATAAAGGCGCTCCAGAAAAGCTGCTTGAAAATTGTACAAAATATCTTGATAAAGATGGAAATATTGTTGATTTTGACTCGAAGAGTCTTGATGGTATTTCCTCTAAAATTGGCAGCGAAGCAAAGCGGTTGTTAGCTTTTGCTTATGTGCAAGATAAAGCTTTAAAACAAGATGTACTTCATAAAGACTTAGTATTTGTTGGTATGGTAGCAATTCGAGATGACGTTCGCCCAGAAGCAGTAGAAGCAATCAAGATTGTTAAGAATGCTGGTGTACAAGTAGTGATGATCACTGGGGATAAGCTGGAGACCGCTAAAGCTATTGCAGAAACCGCAGGTCTTATAAATAATAAAGCTATCATTTTGACAGAAGAAAATAAAGCTGATGCTTTAGCAAAGTTTAAAACTTCTTTAACAGACACAAGTGATAATGGTATTATTGTATCATCCGCCATGCTTAACAAGCTCTCCGATGAAGAAATTAAAGTTCTTATGTCAGGAATTAAAGTTATAGCACGCGCATTACCAACAGATAAGTCAAGAATGGTAAGAATTTGTCAGGATATGAATCTTGTAGTTGGTATGAGTGGAGATGGTGTTAATGATTCGTCATCTCTTAAAAACGCAGATGTCGGCTTTGCTATGGGGTCAGGCACTGAGGCAGCTAAAGAAGCGGGAGATTTGGTTATTCTTGATGATAACTTTAAATCAATAAAAGATGCTATTTGGTTTGGTAGAACAATCTATAATAATATTTTGAAGTTTATTAAATTTCAGCTTATGATTAATGTCTTTGCCGTTCTTGTAACACTATTATTCCCAATTTTTGGTCTTAGTGTACCTCTTACAGTATGTGGCCTTTTGATTGTAAACCTATTGGCAGACAGCCTATCTAGCCTTAAGTTTGGACCGGAACCAGCAGAAGTAGAGTATATGAATGAACTTCCTAAACGTAGAGATGAACCAATTTTTACTAAGAAACTTTTTACAAAAGTAGTAGTACCAGCTGTATGGTTAACAGTAATTGGCTATATCCTTTTGAAGTTTAATGTATTTGGATTGCAGTTAAACGGAAGCTTGATTTCTAAACTGCAAATTCAAAGTGCATTTTTCATCTTCTTTATGTTTGGATCAATCGTAAATAGTTATAATTGTAGAACTGAAGATGTACATTCTTTCAAGAATATTGGTCAGAATCTTGGCTTCTTTAAAATTGATTTCTTAATTATGGTTATTATAACTGGCTTAATTTTTATCAGTCTAGTACCCGGTTTAGAAGTAGTAAGTGAAGCTTTTGGTTTCTATCATGTTCCTTTTAAGAGTTATATGTTAGCAATTATTGCAGGTTTAACCGTATATCCAATTGGTTTAATGTTAAAACTTAAAAAGTAGTTTTCTAGAGTTGCAGAGTTTAGAGTAGAAATATTTCTGGCTCTGCAATTTTCATATAATTATTTAGGTGGTATTAAATGATTAATTTGGAAAAAGGTCAGAAAATTGACCTTACAAAAAATGACGACAAGGTAAAACAAATTAATGTTGGCCTTGGCTGGGACCCAGTAAAAAAAGGGCAAGATGTAGACTGCGATGTATCTTGTATTCTTTTGGATGCTAATGGAAAAGCTATCAGTAAAAATACTGAGTCATCTACTGTTTATTTTGGTAATAAAAAATTACCTGGAATTACCCATTCTGGTGATAATTTAACCGGTGATGGCGACGGAGATGACGAAACCATTGAGGTAGACCTCACTAAAGTAAAGCCAGATGTTCATAAGATTGTAGTATTTATGAATATCTATAAGGGCTCTAAACGAAAGCAGAGCATGGCTTCGCTTAAGAATGCTTATGTTCATATTTATAATCCAAAAGATGGAAATAAGGAGCTCTGCAAGTTCGACTTAGATTCTTCTAAAGGTGATACTACTGGTCTTATTGTTGGCGAAATCTATCGTAAGGATAATGACTGGAAATTTGCTGCTATAGGCGAAGTAGTAAAAGATGCAGATTATATTTCTGGCATTACTGAGCGCTATCTTTAAAATTTTTTTAAGAGGTATTTAAATGATTAATCTCGAGAAAGGACAAAAAGTTGTCATTGATGGTGGAATTAAATTTGCTTTTGCAGGTTTAGGTTGGGATGTAAATAAATATGATGGTGGAGAGGACTTTGACCTTGATGCTTCAGTATTTATGTTGAATGATGAAGGAAAACTTGGTTCTGAAAAGAACTTTGTTTTCTATAACAACTTAACTGATCCTGCTGGTTCAGTTAAACATTCTGGCGACAATCGTACTGGTGATTCTGCTGGTGATGATGAGAAAATTCTCATCAACTTTGGTAAGATTCCTTCAGATGTTCAGAAGCTTGTTGTAGTTGTTACTATTCATAAAGCAAAAGAACGAAAGCAGAATTTCGGTCAAGTTTCGAATGCGTATATTCGTCTTGTAAAGCTTGATAAAGAAAGTGATACAGATGGTGTAGAAGAATTGCGCTTTGATTTATCGGAAGATTATTCTGTTGAGACTGCTCTTCGTGTAGCAGAAATTTACAGAAATGGTGGCGAGTGGAAGTTTGTAGCTGTTGGTGATGGTTACAAAGAAGAGCTGGATAAGTTCGTTGCTGACTATCAATAGAATATAATTCTAAAAAATTTAAAAATGTTTATATAAAAGGCTAAAAACTTAGTTGTTTTTAGCCTTTTTCTTTTAGATTTCTGCTAGCGCTCCTAATTATAATAGATTAAAAAATTCTGAAAGGTAAAAATTAATTTGATTAAAGATACTAAGGATGTACCGGCTTTTACAAAGCCAACTACTGTATTTCAACAAAAAGTTAATGAAATTCTAAAAGAAAGAGTGACTAAAGACGCAATATTAAATATATTCGAATTACAATTATATAAAAATGCTGGTAAATCAAAAGATAAACTAGTATTTGTAGAGCTATATAACTTGTTAGGTTTAGAAAAGTTTTTTGAAGTATTAGAAATTTGTGCTGGAAAAACAGTTAAATTTCCAAAAAAAGATGATTTTAAAGAAACGTTAGAAATAGCTTTAAGTTACTATTATAGGTATTTTGAGCATTTATCATGGAGTGAGATAAAAGAAAAACTTGATGATGATGAATTACCAGCTATAAAATATGGAATAAAAATTCAACAACTTGAAAGGTTTTTAGCTTATATTGGCGATAAGATAAAAATGAGAATAAATCAACAGCTTCCTAATATATCAGACACAGAAAAGCTAGTTATGGAAGAAACAGTCAATTCATTATTAGGGAGTGATGCTTAAATGCCAATTACAGAAGAAGCAAGAGTATTATCATCTCTAGAATCTATTGTACCGGAACAAGGGCTAATGACTAGTCAAGCCAAAAAAGAAATTACTGAATTAGAGAAAGCTAGAGAAATAATCTCTAGAAAGCATGTTTCGGATGCTACTATTCAAGCACGAATAGAAAATCCATTATCTAAAGTTGAAGAGTCACTGGCAAGATATATATCTACTAGGGCTACTATGGACCTTGATAGAAACGACTTTTCAAAGCTTATTATGGATAAATTAGCAGCCAGAATAGATGAAATGTCAACAGAACAATTACTAGGCTTATTCGGCACTGATAGAGTAACATCTACAGATGCTATGTCAAAATTCCTAGGTCCAACCTCCCAAGTTATTACAGCTAAACAACAAGCCGAAATTGCAGCCGAATCTCGTCGTTTATCAGCCCAAGAAAAACAAGCTGGTGTACAAATTGCTATTGGACAAGTAGGTAACAATACACAACAAGCTCAACTAGCAGCAGAAGCAGCCCCGAGACAAGCTCTACAAGGATTAACTATTATTTCTCAACTTATTCAAGCAATAGAGAAAACAGAAAAATCGGATTCAGTAGATGCTGAAATAGTTAATGAAAACTAAAAGTTTCTTTTGCGTCAGCAGTTAATTTCTTAATGAAATTATTAAACTTGTAATATAGTTCTGGACTTTCTTTATTAAAAAGTTTTTGTTCCTCTGCTATTGGAAGTTTTACTTTTAATTCAGGATAATCTTCTGAATTTAAGAATTTTTCAGCTATAAATGCCTCTATATTAGCAGAAACTTCAATTTTATTATCTATATTTTTCTTTATAGTTATATATAGAGTTATTGCTTCTTTTGAAGAATTTTCGCCATTCATATCTATATAGTTATCATAGTTTAATTCTTCTTCAAAATCAAAGCTCTTTAATTTTCTAATGAAATTGTTTAAGAATTTTGTTTCAGGCTTATTTTCCATTATAGAATACAAAGTATCTATAGCATTGAATTGTTCATACTCAATTTGTAATCTTGCGCCAAGTCCAGATTCTCCACTTACCCAATCTTCATTAAACATAAGTAAGTCAGATATATATTTAGAAAAAGATGTTGGTATAAGTGAGTAATTATTTTCTTTAATTACTGGTAGTATCCCATATGCTTTATCAGCGAAAGAATTATAAGTGTCAAAGTCAAGAGTAGCTAGTAAACTTAAGTCATTCTCTCTAACTTTTGTATTTACTTCCATTTTTGCTATTTCATCTTTTGGATTTCGCATAGGAAGGGTAAGTTTCTTAAGTTTTAATGCGTTTTCAAAATCATTTTTTGAAAAAGTATATAAATTATCGAATCTATTCCAAATTTTTATATATGGCTCTCTTAAGTAATATTGAATTGCTATTTTATTTTTCTTTCCAGATATTAAAAGAAATACAGACTCGTTTATTTCTGTGTGCTCTTTCCAATAGTACTCTTGATGTCCTATACACCAGGATGCTTCAACGTTTTGGAAATTTTTTGATTCTGCCCATTCTTGAAATTCAAAAGTTTTAGGAACTATGAAATATACATCGCCTTTCTGATTTATAAGTTCATAATGTTTATTAGCCCAGTCAGATAATGGGTCACTCATATCTAAAATATCTATGAAGTCTTCAAACGTTAGATGTTTATAATTATTCCAATCTATAAGTTTTTCTTTTTCCGGATGTTTTCTTAAATGGTCAATAATTTTTATTTTTTGTTCTTCTGTAAGTGTTGGATGTGCGTTTATAAATCTAGCCTTGTCGGCTTCTTGTAACCTAATCATATTTTAATTAGGGTTTAAAAATTAAAAAGCGTTCACAATTTCTTATGAACGCTTTCAATGATTGAAAATATTACTTTTTTCGCTGCTTATTAAAAAGCTTCAAAGCAAACTCTTTAATAAGCTCTTTTGTTTCTTTTCGCTCTCCTAAAAAAGATTTATAATCAGCATGATTTTTCCGATTAAATCTATTAGGTTGTTCTTTAACAAAACAATTCTTAGAAACATAATATTCAAAATCTGCCAGAGTTTGAAATTCACTCAAGCTGGATTTTGTTACGAAACTTTTGCCAATTTTTAATCTTTTTTGATTAAAGGAATTAGCAACCAATTTTTTCTTTTTGTCGAAATTTAAAACCTTTTTAAAACTTCTAGACATATTAAGTATATGTAATACTTAGAATTACTTCTCAATAAAAGCTTTAGCTTCCTCTAAAGAAGCAAAAGTATTTAAAGTTCCGACTTTGGAAGCGTTAAAACATTCATAATCACAGTGGCTGTCAGTATTGTCGAATTCACGATAAGCGCCAGACGATTTTTTAACCCAGTACTTAGAAATGTCATTTACACCATCATCAACGTCACCACCATAAATAATTGTTTTATTATCACCTATTGTATAAAAACGCATGAACTTATTCTCCTTGAATATATTTTTAATTAGTGAACATATTTAAATTAGCGAGAGGCTTAAAATTGGGTACTAATTTTTGTATGTTCAACCTAAAATGGCTACAGAAAATGAATGAAAACTCAGATATTATAATTATTACAAATTATCACGTAATAAAATATCTGAAGAGTTTAATATTATCTGGGGCTACTCAATATAAGGCAAATAAAAAACCTAACGCTTTTAAAAACTTTAAGCCATTTACTGGTAATAAAGACTTATTATTAGACTATATAGTAAAAAAGCTTAATAAAATAGATGGCCCACTATATTCTGCTACAAATAAAGCTAACTTTGCACTGGATTTTAGTCCAATTTATAAAGAGCTAAATGAGAATGTTTCTAAGCTAATAGATAAATTTGAGCCACCATATGGTACAGATAATACTGCTGAAAATAAACCAAATATAAAATACAGTAATAAGAACATATCCTATAGCAGCTTACTTGATAGAATAAATAAAAGCAAAAATGTAACAAAAGAATTAACAAAAAAAGAAATGGAGAGAACTCCATCTAATAATTTCTTAGAGCCTATATATGAAAAATTGAAAGAAATGGCACTTATAGGCTATGCTAATCAAAAGGGGTTTGACCAACATTCTGGAATGGGGACTACTTGGGCTCAAAATTTTAAATTATTAGAAAATAGAAATCCATCCTATAAAGAATATTCCAAAGACTTTCAGCTACAAAAAGATGGCTCATTAAATTCTAAAAAAATTAAAAATGGAAAAATAGTTAAAGCTATAGCTTTTATTAAAACAGACAAATTAAAAGTAAATCTTAAAGGAATAAATAAAGAGTTCACACATAGTGGAAAAATTAAAAATTTCACTCTAAAAGATTTACTAAATCTCCAGAAAATACCAGAGAAATATGATAAAGTATACTGGAATATAAAACTAGCGCCAGAAGAAAGTTTATCAGAGGAGGAAAAAGCAGCATTTAAATCTGTTTTTAAATTAGAAATAAAAAAAGATGGAAAATTCTTATTTAAAGACTATTCACCAGCCGGATTATCAAGTATAGGAAATCTTAATGCTGCTCATACACTAGCTGGTTCAGCTGAAATAAAAAAATACCAAAGTTTAAAAAATACTTCAAATTGGTACTACCTGCACTCTAATAGGTCAAATGCTAACATATCAGAAGTAATATACGCCATGTATAGGGGTAGAGATTTTACTCAGAGTGCAATAGCAGGGGCTAAGGAACAAACTACTCCTGGTTTTGATAGGTGGACAGATATAACTGGTTCACAGCTACAAGTTGGAACACAAAATACAAAGTCAAAATTAGGCTTAGAAGCAGATTTAAATTTCGATATTAATAATGCTAAAAATGGCCTTACAACATCAGGTAATAAACTAAAAATTGCAACTGTTATAGCATATAGAAACTATAATTCCTATGGCATAGTATTTACTAGCACAATGTCTTCTAATGAGACTATAGCACCTAGTAATACTGGGCAACATAAATTCGCAGATGGTAGAATTAAATCTGTACAAAGAAGAATAAAAGACTCCTCTATTACTGCTTCTACTCCAAATAATTATGCTGTAAGCGCAATATTAAATTCCGGGCCGGATTTCATGTCTAACTTATTTGATATGACAATTTTTACTTATAAATTGTCACGAATAGGCGCTTCAGCTAATAAGCCAAGAATAGACAAAAAATTAATATCCTTTGTTATAGGCCCTAATATAAATAAGGAAAACTATGAAAGCTATAAAAATAGTGGTATAATAAAAGGCTTATCAAAAAGTACATCCCATACTTTATCTAAAAGCAAAGACTTTTTAACTAGAGTATCATCAATAACTATACCAAGCTTTTTAGGCAGTAGTGTAGATACTAAGTTTTTAACAAGTACAATAAAATCTGCAGCACCTATGTTAGACACTGATGGCTCTTCTACCTTTGTATTAGAGCATGATTCTGATTTAGAGTATATGAGGTTATTTAATAGGTTAGCTGGTTTAAGCTTGTACGAAAGACAAGTAGGGGTTTCCGATAGATTCCCATTAACTAGAGGCGCTAATCCAGTTGGAAATTTTGCTCCTAATCGTGGTAATGGTGGAAAGTTATCCCAGCATTCTGGGTATTTTGGAATTGTAGTTAAATTACATCCACAAAACTTACAGTATTATAAAGGTGAAAAAGAACCAGAACCAGCTGGGAAAGAAAGATATATAGTATTTGAGGCGGTAAAGTTTTTAGGTGGCGGTGAAGCTTCATTTAAAGCTGGCAATCCTAGCTTATCTACTTTTACACAAAAGTTTGTTTATAAAAATGTGAATATATGTAGTTTCTCTTTATCTAACATTGACAGTCAAGGTAATGAGTCTACTAATACGCCAGGAATGAAATTATACTTAGACCCAGCAACAGTATATAACACTGCTTTCCATCAAACAAGGTATTAGAAAATGGAAATAAACGAATTTATAAAATATATAAATGAAAAGAATAAAGTTATAGAGTCTGTAATAGCAAAAAAATTTGAGAACTCTATTTATAACTCGGATGAATTTAAGTCAGAGCCATTTGAGAATGTAAAAGATACTAATAAAGACTCTAATAAAGCTAAAGCATACAGAAATTCTGATTATAAAGAAGAACCATGGCAGGCTTTTGGCTATGAGAACTCAATATATAAAAGAGATTATAAAGAGTCGCAAAAATATAAAAACTCTGATGACACTAATAAGGACTCTTCTAACACATTTCCATTTGAAAATGCTATATACAAAAGGGATTACTATCAATCTGATATATTTGATGATGTAGATGATACTAATAGGCCTTCTGATACTGCTAGTAATTTTGATAATTCAAAAGATACAAATAAAGATTCTAAAAAATCAGAACCATTTGAAAACATAAAGTACAATAAAAAAGCTAAATTATCAACTTTTGGCTTTGTAAATGCTAAAAATACAAATGGGACTATAAACGATAAAATAGCGGAATTACTAAAAGAAAAATTAGTATTTGATAGTAATCCATTTACTAAAGACTACACGGATAATAAAACAACTGAAAAACTTGTTAAGTCTAATGAATTCCCAAAACTTAAACCAGAAAAGTCTTATAATGTTAAGTGGTACTCAGTAGGTAAAATTTTAGATAAAAATTTAATCCAGAGAGAATCCGACTATAAAAAGAAGTATACAGTTAACGATAAAGAGCATATACTGTATCATATAAGTAACTTAGACCCTGAACGTGGTAAAGTAAAAGCTAACAGTGATGAAAAATCAAGTGTATTTGCTAGCACTAAGTTAAATCCAAGAGATAAAAATGGTAAAGTAGACGCAGACCTAAAAAGAAAACAATATAAAGTTCATCTTAGAAATTACTGGAAATATGCTTCATCAAATAGTGTTAGTACTACTCCAGAGTTATTTGGCTCTGTAAATTTACCTAGCTCATTTGATAGTGGATATAAAAAGCGACTTAATGATAGATTAGTAGGAGCTGCTAGTATACAAGACCCCTTAGTAACACCTAAAAACTTCTTAGCTGGTATTGGACTTGGAACTGATGAATTTAATAAATTAATGAATGTTACAGACCTGTTATCGTTAAATAAAATGTCGTCAGCTATATCTAGCGCTACAAGTGGTTGGCAAGGAACTGGTATTGCTAATAGGTCACTTCTTACTGAGGAAGACTTATTGCGATATGGAACATTAGAAAAAAAAGATACAATAATCGATACTGGTAGATTTACTAAGTATCATACTAAAAAAGTAGAGGCTGGTGGTAGTTTTAATTCTGCTTATACTTATAAGCCAGTTAAAATTATGAAATCGTTTTTTCTTACTGACCCAATAAGAACGCCATATTTTAGACGACAATTAGCACTTGGTACAGAAGTATCTATGTTATCAACAGTAGTAGATACTAAGCTATTATCAAGAATAAATTACGATATAAAATATGTAAACTTAGATATTAGAGACGACGCGCCTGTATCAGGTGAAAGTAGACATTTTTCATATAAACTTAATGGAAGAAAATTTGATAATCATGAAGATACGCCATTAGGAATAATGAAATACAGAATACCTGATTTTATGTCAAATATGTACAATGTTTATATAACAGTTGGTGTAGATGAAAAGTCTCTTGTTGAAACAACCGGTAATATAAAGTATAAAGGCCATTCAGTGCCAATAGAAGGCTTAATAAGTAAGTATTTTAATAAAAATTATTTTTCTAAAGAAGTAATAGCAACTAGATGTACAAGCGTTCAAGTAAAAATGCCAGGGCTAAAATCTAATAGCATTGGTTTCTTGGGAAGGAAAGTAGCATATATACAAAGTGATATAAATTTTAATAGAGAAGCATCTTTAACATTAAGGCTAGATGAAACTTTAGATATATATAAAGGAATGCTATCAGCTAGTGGTGTAGACTATGTTAGCGAATTAGATTTAGATATAAACGAATTAAAACGTCATATAAATAAATTTGCTCCTGCTTTTAATTATCGTAGAAATGGTATAGAAATAAGAAAAGAACTACCAGATACTATAAATGTCCATGTGAGATATGGATTTACAAGCGGTATGTTGCTAAGTGATAAGCCGGATAGAGATTCTACACCATATGGCATTTCTGCTGGGCCGCGAGTTTATGCGCCGAATGGTAAAGAAGCTTATTTTAGAGAATTTATTTTTACAAATGTTAGATTTTTAGGTACTAGTGAATTGGAACTTGGTAAGGATAATTCAATCATAGAACAAACTTTTCCATTTATATATGAGGACATATGCGAGGTAACTAGCGGACATAAGCTAGAAAGCTAAGGACTAATTATAAGTATGATTTATGAGCGCGATATACCTAGGCTTGAAAGAGAGGGCTTAGATTTTTTATATGAATTAGAAAAACCCTCCAATAACTTATTCTTCGCAGATTTTGATGAAGGGTACTCAGATACAAAATATAGGATAAGTTCTGTTAGAACCGACTTACCAAGTTTAGGTTTAGAATTAGATAATAATAAAAATATAGTTTTTAAAAACGGTGATTATAATCTAGATATAACTGTAGATTGGGTAGAAGACGCGTATAGATCAGTAGAAAAATTTCATAATAAATGGTTCAATCAATGGTATAATTTTCATAATGACTTTTTATATATTGGTAGAGCTGGTAAATTTAAAACTCTGTCAGTATATGCTTATCACTATGTTAACCTTGTTACTAATGATTCAAAAATACCTGTAAGCGCCCCTGATAAGGTTTTAAATTTAAAATTTGTTAATTGCACACCATTTAAAATACCCGGATTCGAATTTAAATGGGGCGAAACAAGCCAGCCAGTGTATACAGTAACATATAAATGTGCTTATGTACTAGCTCAGTACTTTAATACTACGGGCGATTATTTAATGGATAAAGATTTAATAAGTGGTATGAAAAATGCGTATATAGACGTTTTAGGTGCTCATGAACATACAGTAAACGAAGAAAATATAACTCCTACTCCAGCATTAGCAAAGACGTATATCAATAATGGCGGTTGGGGAAATTGGGAAAGTGATAAAGGCAAACCGCCATTTTCATCGTATGATTGGAAAAGAAAAGAAAGAGAAGGAATAGGTGACTAATAAATGCTGACTTCTGGAATTATTAAACAAATTGAGAGTTTAAGAAACTCTATAAAAGAAACTATAAGTTATTGGGATGTAAACTACGCTGGCTTAAATAAAAAAGATTCTATTAATGTTTCTGATTTGGATTGTGTAGTACAAGCATATAAAATATGGCTTATGTCTGATATAAATGACTACCATAGAAATCCCGGAAAAGGTGGTTTTTTAGTAAAGAATGTAATTAAAGCGCCTTTAACAGCAACTAATGCAGAAGTTATAAAAGCCAAATTAATAACAGAAACAAAAAATGCTTTTCCAACTATAAATTTACTAAAATGCGAAGTAACAGCAAATATAAATAGAAGAAGATGGGAAATAAGAGTAGCCATACAAGATACAAGAACTGGCTTGATTGACTCTTCTATGGCTACTGAAAAAGGTGCTATAATTCAATATGTGAGCTAACTAAGGCCCGAAACCTCAAAATTGTCATCTACAGTAATCCTGTATGCTAATGGAGTTTTTGGCAATCCTGGCATATCTATAATACTGCCAGAAAAAACTACAATAAACCCAGCACCGTTAAAATATTTTATATCGGTTACTTTAAAAATATAATTTTCCCTAGCAGGGTCACCTAGAAGTTTTTTATTATCACTTATAGAATTTTGAGTTTTAGCAACACATATCGGGCATTTATAATCCATATACTTTTTCATTAAATCAAGTATATTATCATTGTACATAACATCTTTTGCTCTATAAACATTTGTTGCTAATTTTCTAATCTTTGTTATAAGATTATCTTCCAAATCATAAAAGAAATTTAGTTTAGATTCATTATTACATAATGTTTCTACTTTAACTGCTAGAACTAAAGAGCCAATACCACCATCAGAATAATTTGTAGTAATAGCGTATTCTACATCATTATATTTTAATAATTCTTGCAGTTTATCCAGCTCATCTTTTGTATCAGAAGCGAATTTATTTATGGCAATAACAAATGGAATTCCAGTTTGTTTTACTATATCTATATGCGCAGCTAAATTTTCAAAGCCCTTTTCTAATGCTAAAATATTCTCATTATTTAACTCATTTTTATTAGCACCACCATGTAATTTTAAAGCTCTTATAGTAGCTACTAATACAATACAATCTGGCGGATTAACAGTATCAGTATTCCTACACTTTATATCAATGAACTTTTCCATTCCCAAATCGGAAGCAAACCCTGCTTCAGTAACAACATAGTCTGCTAGCCGCTGTGCTAAGCCGGTAGCTATAATAGAATTACAGCCATACGCTATATTGGCAAATGGGCCACAATGTACAAATGTTGGAGTCCCTTCTAATGTTTGTACAATATTTGGGCAAATAGCATTTTTTAGCAATAGCAATACCGAGTCTACACCGCCTAGTTCTTTAAATAAAACGTCTTTTCCTTTTTCATTCTGTCCAATAACTATATCCCCAATTCTTTCTCTAAGATTTTCAACTGAGTTAGATAGACCAAGAATAGCCATTATTTCTGAAGCGGCGGTAATAGAAAATGATTCTTCTCTTGATTCCAGATTAACTTTACGTAATGCTCTGTCACTTACATCTAAACATCTACGCCAAGTAACATTTTTAATCTGTAGTTCATTTCCTTGAAATATATGATTATCTATCAATGATGAAATAAGATTATTAGCCGCTGTAATAGCATGGAGATCACCAGTAAAATGAAGATTTATATCTTCCATAGGTGTTATCTGTGAGTAGCCTCCGCCAGCCGCTCCGCCTTTTCTCCCGAACACAGGAGAGAGCGACGGCTCTCTTAAGGCTAAGCAAACACTTTTATTAATATTTAAGGCATCTGCTAGGCCTATTGATGTTAGAGTCTTGCCCTCCCCTGCAGCAGTAGGCGTTATAGCAGTAACAAGAATAGTTTTAGCTTTTGGTTTTTCTTTTAAAATTTCCTTAACTTTATCATAATGTACTTTAGCTTTATAATTGCCGTATAATTCTAAATCCTCTTCTTTAAGGCCTAGCTTTGAAGTTATATCAATTATATGTTTTTTTCAATCAGCTATTCCTTAATTTAAGGATGTTTTAATTAAATTATTCTTGCACCGAAAGGCATTAATGAAAGTTTATTAAATCCTTATTTCTAATCGTCTCGCGAAAAATAGTACATAGATGTACTTCCAATCATACCAACTTCACACATAGTGTTTAGTTTCTTTATAACAAAATCTTTATCAACCTTTAGATGTGGCGCAGATTTTTTAACATCTTCCAAAATGTCATCGGCTAGAAAATGTCCTTTTCTATCTAAAGCTGCTTCTGAAACTACATAACTTGGATTATCTTTAAATAATGTGTTCATTTTTTTCCTTTCACTTTTTAATATATTTGAGCTGACCTAAAAAATTAAAGGCTGCCTCGTAATAAAAACAAGACAGCCTTTAATTTTTCACCAGAATCTATGCTTATTCGTTAACAAATTCTAAAATTTCATCTGGAATTTCCACTTTTTGTTTAATGTTCTGCTCAGACAACTCATCCTCTAGCGATTCAAGCTTTTTCTTAAGCTCTTTACCCAACTTTTTATAATCCAAAGATGTATCTAATTCATAAAAATGAGTTACTTTACAGCCAGTCTCTTTAGTAAGAGCGTTAAATTGTCTACTGTCATACTCAACAGATTTAAGTTGAGCCTTTTCTACCTGATTTGAAAAACGCTCCGTAACATGATACTGCCGCTTAATTGTTTGGATTTCATTTAAAATCTTACGAGATGAACCGGCATTTACTTCATCAATAGCAGAATTCAAAACTGCTAAATAACCTGAGCCCTTAATAAAAGTAAGGTATGTTTCATCCAAACTAAGACCATTAATAGTTGCTGGTTTAGCTTCTGCGGCTACAATAGTATTATTTCCATCTTCATAAGCTGAAGATGCCAAATGTGTAACCTCTGACAGAAGCAAAGAATTTGATAAAAAATCAATCTTTGATTTAAGGCGAGAACGAACAACAAAAGCTTTTGCCAATGAAACTTTAGCCATATTGGTTTTTTCCTCCAGTTTGCCACTTTATATATAAATAAAAGAGGTTTAAAAAGCTAGTAATAACACTTACAAATTCAGTATATTAACTTAAAATACTGTTAACTGGAAAACTTAATAATGCTACTATTAGCCTCAACTTTTTCAAGTCAAAACGATAAATTTCTTTTATTATTTTTATTCAAACTAAACAGCAATAGTAATTTTATATCGTGAATTTTGCAAACATTTATAATTTTACAAAATTTGCTAATTTTTGCGTACAGAAAAATGCAGTAACCTTTTTGTTCGTAAAAACGAACTCAAAAATAAGTAAGTAAAAGTAAATTTTGGACTTTTATAATTTTGCCCTCATAAAAGGCTACTCGCATCTTTTAACCATCAGGAGTTGCACACCATTGTAATGCAACAATTTTTTAAAAACTACTATAATTAACAATATTTAATTTGTAAATTGAAATAAATCGCTTATAAACCCCCGTATAATTTTTTATATGTTGTATACAGAAACTTTTTTATTTTTGCAAATATAGGATAATCTCTGTCCTCTAATTTAGAAAAAATTTTAGAAGCTAAATTGCATTTGTCAGAACAATTTGCATTTACCTCTTCTGGTGAAAAAAGTCTACTCTTACAAACATCACAGGTAACATAATTTTTTCCTTTAGAAAATGAAAAGCCAACTTTTAGTTCTAGCCTTTTTAAAATTATCAAATAAGCGTCTTTACCTAAAAAATCAGTATCTATGTCAGCAGCTAATAATTCTCTGAAGTAGAAATCAATATCAGTAGACTTTTTCATGATATAAATATGTTTTAAGCGGAAATTAGGTATTTCTTAGCCTCTTCCGTAGGTGATTCAAAACCAAGATTTTCCAGTCTTCTTCTACATATAGAAAAAGAAATAATTTCTCCATTATATAAACACTTCCTACTATAATAGAGTTTATTTCCTTTATAAGACTTGTTATAGTTTCTCTTATACTCTACAATTCTATCTCTATTCTTTTTATATTTTTCTCTGGCAGCTTCTGCAGCAGTTAAATTAGACTTAGCTTTAGCTGCGTTATATTCTGGTTTTAATTTGTCTATATAAAACTGTTCTCTTTCTAAAAGTTTATCCTTACTACATTCTTCTAATATAGAAAATTCAAAATTTTTTATGCCGTATTTATATACATTTGCATATAATAAGCTATTTGGATATTTTAAGTAGTTCTTACTATTTCTATGAACATGCCACCTATTTTGCACATTACTTGAACTACCAATATATACCTCATTTGTAATAGTATTTTTTATCATATAAACAGCACTTATAGCTATTTTATTTGTATTTGGGCTATAATTATATACATTTTTATTAATATTATAATAAGGCTTGAATAAATCTATATAATACTGTTCTCGCTCTTTTAAATTTTCTGATAACTCCTCTATAATTTCAAATCTAAAATTAGATAATGAGTATAATACAAAATCTTTGTATAATTGTTGTGATTTATATCTTTTTAAAGAAGAGGGTTTTTTATGGTCGGCCCATCTTAAATAAATGTTTTTAGATGAGCCTATATAAAAATTACTCGTAATTATATTTGTTATTTTATATATTCCGGAAATTACCATCTATACTGCTACTTTTTTATTTCTTTAAATGGCGATTTAAAATCTGTATTTTCACTTTCTGTAAATTCCCAAGTATATCCCCAAAGTTTAGTTCTATCCTCTATAGCTTTACGTAATATATAAGTTTGATGAATTCTATTTATAAATTTACAAGCGTCTGAAAGATTTTTGAAAACTTTATTTAATTCAACACATAAAATTGGTGTATTCTTTTTTATACTTTTTCCAGTAGAAGATATTTTAGCTCTAGTTTCTTTTGAGGCCTTTCCTCTAAAATGGTGTGTTACACGTATATTTTTCTTTTCTTGCGCGTCCTCCCCATAAAATTCATCTGCTGTGCACTCACCCCATAAAATGGGATTTTCTTTTATATTATTTTGTCTGCATACTCTTTGAATTATCTTTTTAGTAAGGCCAGTTCTTTTTTTAATTATATACCAAGAATACTTATGATTAGGCAGCATATCTTTAATCATTCTTAGCTGCTCTTCTGTAACCTTTTTTTCAAAAGGCTGCTTATACCCGTTAGCAAATTTCTTTTTATTACACTCGCTGCATCTTTTACAGTATTCAGCATATTTCACTGGGTCATTTTTAATCTTTTTAAAATTTTCTTTTCTTGTTTTACTCATTTTTGACCTGGAATCTTCCGTATGATGTCTTCCATACATTCCATTTTTATCACCTGAGTTTATCTCAGAAAGATACTTTATATAGTCTGGGTCTTCACATTTCTTTCTTACAGAAGTTCTTATTTTTTCAATAATTTCTTCTCTATTTGGGTTATTTGATAAATTATCACCACCTTTACCACCTTCTCCAATATTTGTAAGGTTTGGCCTCGAATTTATTTCTTTTGTTTCAAGGTCAAAAGCTTCATCTTCTGTAAGATTTTTATGAAGAAAAATAATTTCATACGACTTAAAACCAGCTTTTAAAATGTTTAATATCTTTCTAGATTTATATACATTTGTAGATTTTCCGGTTCTTTTATAGCCTCTAGCTTCTTTTAAATGTCTTTCTGGCCTATCTCCTTTTCCTTTTCCAATATAAAAAATCTCATTTGTTCTAGGGTCTACAAGCCCATATACAAAAAATATTCTGTCCACACAAGTTTTTCCTTATACAGCTACTTCAAATTTTATTGGAGTTTCTGACTCATACCCAATAAGTTCCATATCAGAGTATTTCCAATCCCAAATAGATTTCCAGTTATTAATTTTAAGTTGAGGTAACTTATGAGTTTTACGCGTTAATAATTCTTTTGTGCCCTCAATTTGATTTTCATATATGTGACATGAACCGAAATTACCAATTAAAGTTCTAGGAGTATAATTAGTTTCTTTAGCTATAAGCATGAGAAGCATAGCGTAAGATGATATATCAGCAGGAATACCAACGGGGAAATCAGCAGAACGCTGTACCCAAATTAAATCCATAAGTTTTTGTTCTGGGTAACAAAGAATCTGGAACCCTATATGGCATGGAGGAAGCCCTTGCTTATCCAGGTCTATGGGATTCCAGGCGCTTACAAGCAATCGTCTTGAAGTTGGGTCTTTTTTAATAGTATCAATCAATACTTTAAGCTGGTCATAGCCTTTAATACCTTTTTCTGGGTCTCCACCGAAATCTCGCCATTGAACACCATAGATTCTTCCGAGGTCGTCTTCTTCAAACATTTTCTTTTTTGTTTCTTCATCATTACTATATGGAACTTTCTGCGGATTACACCAAGAATCCCAGATATGACATTTTCTCTCATGTAGGAATTTCTTACTTGCTACCCCTTTTATAAACATCTCTAATTCTGCTGCAACATATTTATATCCTGCCTTTCTGCAAGTAATAATTGGAAAACCATCAGCCATATTAAATCGCATTGAAAGTCCAGAAACTGCTATTGTATCAATTCCTGTTCTATTATGTGTTTTAACGCCATTCTTAAGTATATAATCTAAACATTCTAAGTATTGTTTCATTTGTTAATCCCTTTCTAAATCTACTGAAATATGTGAGCCGCTCATTTGTGCTATAATATTTTTACTTATTGTTGTAAGTATAAACTGATAATTTTCCCAAGAGCGCAATAATCTTTCTACTGTGCTTCTCTGGCCATCAGTTTTAATAATTTCTGCCTTAAGGTCCGCGAATTCTCTTTTATAAAAAACGTATGCTGTACTTTCAATTTCTTTTGCTGAAAGCCACTGCGCATTTTTAACATCCTTTGTATTATATTGATTCCGAACTTCCATATATTTTTCGGAATAAAACTCTTCATATTTAGCTTTAGCTATTGCTGCTTCCGCCTTAGCTTGTTCATATATAGCAATTAAAGCGAATAAAGTTGGTTCATAAGTAGCTAGAGCAATTTCTACCTCATTTAATGTTATATTACCACCATTAGATAAAAGAGAAACCTTATTGTTTAGACGCTGAATCTGCTTATCAACAAAAGCTAATAATTCTTCATTTGCTCTTTTTGTTGCTATGTCTACTATGCCATCTTCATCAATAAATTCTCTCTTTATTTCTCTTTTAGCAATTTGTCTAGTCTCCATTTTCTATCCCTTGAAAAATCTATTCACATTCTGATAGTTTTTCTTTTTCATCTCTTTAAAAATACTATTAATACTATAATTACCCGGTTTATTTTTATCTTCTTCCATCTTTTTAATTTTAGAAACTGATAACGCGTCCTGTTTTGGTTTTTCATTTAACTGTGTTATAGTTTTATTCTGTCTATCATAAATAAAAGGAATACCTAAATTATTACAAGCTACAGCAATTTTATTGGATTCTTCATATCCACAGATTTCTTCTATTTTAGCTACTAAGTCCTTGATTGATAATACAGTTCTATAATCTCCGCCATCTAAATATATTTCAACATACCCAGTATGCGAATTCGGTATAAATACTAAAAATACAAACTGTAGTAAATTTTCTTTTAATTGTTCTTCCGCACTTACTAAGTCTTCCTGTTCCACTTTATAATATTTGACTCCAACTTTTATCTCTAATAGTAACTAACATTTGTTTTAAGTTCTCATCTTCATAATTCTCATTAACAAACTTTTTTGCGTCTGTTTGAAATTGTTTTGCAAAATTTATAGCTATTTCTAATAATGACTTTATTGGGCAAATTTTAACTGCTTCACCAGTTAAAGAATTATTAAATACTTTTGTTTTAGATTCTTTATAATAATAGCCAGGCATTCCAGGTTTCATATTTACTGGTCTTCTAAGTCTCATTGTTTCTGAAGCTACAAATTTAGATAATTCAGCGCTGTTTTCTGGTGAACATTGCTCTATATAAACTTCTGGACAAGGTCCTTGTTTAATAAGGTAATCTGAAGCAAGTAGTCCAAAATATATTACTGAGAAATTTGTACCATATAAAAACTCAATTAAATTCTTAGTAGGTAGAATAAGTTCAGAATTAAAAGTTTCTAGAAATAATTCTCTAAATTCTGGATTCCTTGAATATAATTTATGACCTGCTATAAGAATTTGATATGTAGCATAAAATTCATTTTGACTTGAGTATTCCCACCTATGCAGAGATGGCCCAGAATATTTGGTATCGCACCATTCTTTATTTAAATTCATTTCTTTTGCTCTCTTAAATGGAACTTGAGGCCCCGAACTTGTCTATAGCCTTGATTATAGGTACATTTACACCCATTAAAATCGATAGAAGTATCTGGTATTGTTCCCAAATATTGACAAAATCTACAAGTAAAATTAGGTTTAGCCAATTTATCTTTATCTTCATATTCCCAGTCAATATTTTCAGACTCTAAAATTGTTTTTTGGTTTTCGCTTATTATCCTTTCCAAATCTTCTAAAGTATAATTTACTCTTTTTAGAGATGCTAGCATATTATCACGCTCGATTTCTTTCTTTTGTTCAGAAAAAGGAAAAAATACATATAACTTGATACAATCTACTATTTGTTGATTAGTAAAATTATTTTCTTTACCTATTAAATAAGCATATAAAACTAGCTGATTTTTATAACTAGAAGCAGCAGCCGTTTTAGCTGATTTATAATCGAAAATTATAGCCTCTTTAAGAATGCCCACCGGATGATATTTATATAAGCTAAGGTCTAATGCGCCAACAAATTGTTTGCCTTCTATAATGCCGCGGGTCCATCCTTCTTTTTTAAGTGTAAATCCCTCATCTAATTTTGGCATTACAATATCTTGCCAGAAATATAAAAATCGTTTAAGTGCTGTTTCTTCTGGATACTTTTCTAAATCGACTTTAAACTCTTTATTTTTTTCTTCAAGGAGAGTTAGTAAATCTTCAAAAGTTTTAGAATTATCCATTTCTTCAGCTATTTGATGAAATAATAAACCTTTATCAGCTAGCTCTGTATTTACTTGTATATTTGAATCGAATTGTTTTATATATGAATAGTAATATTTTAAAGGGCAAGCCTTAAATGTAGATAGTCTTGAGGCAGACCAATTATTGCTCATTTTTATTTTCCTAAAATTTATTTTAATAAAAATTTGCAACGAACTTATTTTTAAAGTTTGTTTAAAATTCTCTCTAAATTTACTAGCTTCAAAATACTATCTATATAGTAAGAGCAGTTTAAGTTGATACTTAAAGAATTAGAAAAATTAGATGATAAATATAAAATGGCAATATATATTTTAGGAAATGGCAAAATTGATGCTTATTTTATAAATAGGAAAGAACGTGAATTTTGTTCTATATCTAATAGTCCACTTAGGATAATAAAATTCCAATCATTAGAAGAAGGCTTACAACACGCTGGTAAAAATTGTAATAAAATAGTATTTACTGATTTAGAAAAAGAAGATGGCAAAATTATTAATAAAGTATATAAAAAATTTGGTGGGTATGTTTCATTAGAAGAATAGAGCACATTTTAAAATGCGCTCTCTATAATTTACTTTATCAAGGCCTCTTTAAGAGGTAAATAAACTTCTTTATAGCTTCTTTTTTTCAATTTAAGTCTTTCTAAAATCTGGTCTTTTAAAGATGTATTTTTTATTGCTGAAAAGTAATATTGGCGCAATGTTTCATCTTGTTTACCAACCCATTCAGCAAATAATTTTTTATCTTTATTAAATTCTTGCTTAAATTTTTTTCGTGCTTCAAGCTCAAACTCATCAAGCTTTGCTCTTAATAAATTTAATTCTTCAACTTGATTAAGAATTTTTGATTTTAACATTGGGACTAAAGCTATAGCATCATCATAGTCATTAGATAAAACAAGATTAAGAATACCCTGTGGTGTATCTTTATCTATAATAAGTTTCATACTAAGATATGAAGCGGATTTAATTTTAACTCTAGACCATGTATTTTGGTCAACTACTACTACACCTTCTTGTTCTAACCCTGAAAATGTATCAACTAAAGACTTAACATCTTCTAATTTAGACAAGTTGTATTTAACAGGAGTTTTATATGGAATATGAAATCTAGCTGCTGCTTCTTCTACATCTAGTTCATTCCCATCACAATCTCTAATACCATGGAATATAATGTCATTCTTACTATATCTAACAACAATTGGCACTTGCGGAGATATGACCTCAAACATAAGAGTATAACCATCTGGTATATTTCTTACCCAATCGCAGTCTATACTAAAATCATCTTCACTTATATTTATTTTACTATTTTCTGTTTTTAAAACGTTTGCTAATATTTCTGGATATGTTTTAAGTTCATCAGTAGCATAAGTAGGTTGAATAAAAATACCAGGAGCGCCATTAGAAATCCAATAATCTCTACCATTATACTTGAACATTTTTATTAAACAACCATCATATTTTTCATAAACAAAGAGTTTATTAGAGTTCCAGTCAATTCTTGCCGCATTTGGCTCTTCAATATTAAAAAACTTAAGATATGGCGCACATATAACTCTGTACTTATCACCTTCTAATGCTACAACTGTTCCGCGACATTGTTGAACAATCTTATTAGAAGTATCAGAATCGTATAAACTATACATAAGTATATACCAGTTTGGGTTATTAGGAAACGGCGTTATTGACTCAAGATTGTAAGGGTCTCTTCTTAAAAAAAGTTTCCAGCAATCTTTATTTGAATTTATAAACTTTTCTAATTCTTCAAAATTTTTCATAACATTTCCTTTAACTTTTGACCGAGTTCTTCAGCCTGTTCTAAAGAAAGAACCATTTCACTTTTAAATGGCTTTCTTTTTAGAGTATACCTATAAAAATAATTATCCCAAATAGTTATAAATAGCTCATTTTCGATAACAGATAATTCAAGCAACTCGGCATGACAATCACAATGAATATAAAAATTTTGCTTTTTATGTGTAGTTAAATACCAGCAAATATCTTTCATTGCTTTCTTCTTAAAAAGAAGCAAATCATAACATGTATATTTTTTCTTTGTAGTTCTGCTATCAGTAAGAGTAAATCCATATAAAGGATTATGAAGTGAATCTTTAGTAATATTTAGAGTTACATCATTAGCAGTATATTGGTATAGTATATCAGCATACTCTTGTTTTGTAAATAATTTTTTAAGAAAATTAAATCCCATAAAGATTATATGTTTTGGTTAGGCTTTGAAATTTTCAATTAAAAAATTTTCGTCTTTTGAAAAGACAAAATGTTTATAGGTACCTATATTTGTAATTAAATACACTTTTAATTCTTTCATTTTCCCAAATTTTGCTCTAAAAGCGTAATCGTTGTCATGATTAAATGGACAAACTAGTTCATTATTTTCATTAAAGAATTGTCCACCTTTTATTTCTACTAGCCTTTTTCCTATTTTAAAATCAGGAAAATATTTTCTGGTTTTATTTTCCTCTGGAACAAAATATTCTATAGGTTCGTCAGGATGAAATTCAAAATTAATTCTTCTTAATTGTAGAAATCTATAAAAATACAGCTCCCAACTGGAATCAAAGATTTTGTTATCATATTTATATTTTCCAGAGCCAAATATAGACCCATAACGCTCTATAGAAGTTTGGTCAGCTTTTTCTTTTAATTCTGGTGAAGCAAAACCAATTCCACCATATCTTTCCTCTGATGTAGCTCTAATTTTCTTTTTCACTTCTTCACTTTTAGCCGCATTATCTACTCCATAACGTTCTATCATAGTTCGTCTTTGCTTCTCAAGTGAAGCTTCTACTTCTTCTCTAGGAAGATTTTGTTTTGTTTCACTTATGTGCTGCCCTATAACCTTAGTAAAGTCTTTTCCATAATTTGCTGTGAAAGTTCTTTCCATATTGCAACGCTTACAATAGAACCCATTAAAATTATACTTATTTGTAAGTATAACTTCTTTTCCACAGTCTTTGCAATTAAATTTAGGCTGGTCTAAATAACCTAAATCTTTAATTTGCTCATTAGTAAAGCCGTTTACTTCTACTATAGGCTTTTTTATATTTTCATATTGTTTAGAATCCCAAAATTTCCTTGGAACGTGATTAACCCCATACTTCTGTTTACAGGTTCTTATATGTGAGCATCTTCTGCAATAAAAACCTTTAAAAATATCCTTAGTGCTTATGCTATAAGGAATTCCACAATCTAAGCAATGAAATTGTAATCTATTATAACTATGAGGCAACGCCATTATCTGTTCTTCAGTAAAACCGTCTATATTAATTTCTTTTAAACCTGTTTTATCTCCAGCTAGTCTTTTCTTTCTAGTTTCTTTTGCCTTTTGTTTCGCTTCTTCTGTATATTTAAACATTCTCTAAATTTCCCCTTATAGAATTCACTAATTTTCATATTAGCTATAAGCTAAAATTTTTTTGAAATTATTTTTAGGAGAATTTAAATATATGGCAGCAAACGCCCCAGCTATCTCCGCTCTCTTACAAAGGGGAGCTGATATGCTTGTAAATATGTACGATGTGTCCATTCAATTTCCTTGGGCAGACTCCGGCAGTATTTTAACTACTCGTGTTTCTTCCTTTCAAATTCCGGATGCTTCGAACGAAGGTTATGACATATCTTACCATGGTGTTACTATTAAAAGACCAAAATCAGTAGTTACATTTAATCGTGAATTTGAGCTTGAATTTGCTATGGATGCCTCTATGGCCCTTTATGGTGAATTTGTTAACTGGGCAATGATTGCAGCAGATCCTGTTACTGGTATGCCAGCAAACTGGGCAAGCGCTCTAGGAAAGGTCATTGTAGAAGGTTTAGCCGGGGCTTATAATGGTACTTCAGTAAATGATGTATACAGCAAAGATACATATGCTATTAAAGGTGATAGTAATCCCAAATGGACTTTCTATGATGTTTGGGTTTCTAAAGTGGGCCAGCCTCAATTCCAGACTGAGGGCAGTGGAGATGTTATTAAGTACGCAGTCTCATTCAAATTTGGAGATTGTGACTACCCATTCTACAACGCCACAGGCATCACTGGGACGGGGCGTGGTGGAATGCTCACAAGCTAATAAGTTCGTTGGTCATATTTTGTGCTGTAGAGTTATCTTTCTATAGCACAAAAATTTGCTTGGTTTTGCCCATCACTAATTTAAAATATGAATCTATTTAAAACCATACTGCAAGAAGCTAATAAAGATAGATTTCTATCTAAATTATACTCTGAATATAAAGATTTTGAATATTCTGTTGATGATAATATAGCAGCTGATTTTGCATTTGCACTACAAAATAATAATATAGATAAAAATGACTATTATGAACCACTATTAGCTTTTGTAAATTCAAATGCTGCTGATAAGTATAAGTTTAATTGGCAGCGAAAAGATAGCGCAGAATTATGGCGTGAAATTATTGAAGCTTTCACTTCTTATTTGATTAATGGTACAAAATCTAAAACTAAAAAGCTTAATAAAGAAAATCCTAGGCAGGTTTTTTATAATTCTGGCCTAAAAGTAATAAATTATGGCGACAGTGATGAAGAGTTACAAGATGCAGATTTTGTCTTTTTTAATGAACAAGAAAATGAGAATTTTATATTTGTAGGCGTCCTATCTCATAAAGCAGCAGTATTCTGTGATTCTTATAACTGTGGTGGTGCGGGCGCTAAGTGGTGTATTGGATATGCTAGTAGCAATAATTACTGGAATAGTTATCTACAAAAAGGATTCAACTTTGTTCTAGCCTATAATAAGAAAGGTTATGGCCTTGCTACTAAGCAAAAATATATGCTTCAAATATTTGAGTATGCTTGTGATGTATGGAAACAAGATGATTCTAAAATAAAAGATGCTAATATTAAAAATTTTGGGCTAGACCAAGACATACTACAAGTGTGGTACAAATTTCTAACAGGCGCTACTAATCAAACTATAAAATTAAGCTACACTCAAAGAGGTACAAAATTTTTTCCAAGAACTGATAGTGATGGTGTTGTATACTTAGAGCCAGAAGATGAACATACTGGTATTTTGGCTGTAGACTTTCAAAAACTTATAGATTCAATAAAAGTAAACCACAGGTATAAATTTATTGCTTATAGTAATAAGGAACCAATACATATTAGATGGTTAAATGGGCTTAAATCTGATGACCCTAATGCTACTTTATGCTTTACTGGCTGTGATAATGTACATATTGA
>ERZ772961.92-NODE-92-length-43697-cov-13.347486_pt1 | contig 43697 bp, 34 predicted proteins | sample MGYA00580677_ERZ772961 | MGnify/ENA primary metagenome ERZ772961 (study PRJEB29015, sample SAMEA2738088) | human oral metagenome | biome: human oral; feature: human-associated habitat; material: saliva | place: China | collected 2227 ... | reverse complement strand
CCGTGGGTTACACGGGAAGTTAAGCTTGTGGACTGTTATATCAAATGAGAGTAGACTTTGCATTTCGAAGCGTAAAGACCAAATCAGACAGGTTGAAGCAAGAAAATTTTCTAAAAATAATTTAGAAAGGGTCATAAAATATGCAAAAATATATTTTTTATGTAACAGGAATTTTTATTTCCACTGCAATACTTTCAGGTGTTGTGTTGGCGACTGAAAGAGTTTCAGCCAAGGACAATCGTCTGTTTATAATTCAGACCTTTGCTCAGAAACCAATTTCAGACAAAGATTTTGATGAATCTGATATTAATTCAGAAAAAGAATCTGCTCTGAAGAAAATTCAGGAGATGAACTTGAAGGATAGAGCTCCGGAGTTTAATGAGCGAATTGAATCAGGATACACGAAGGCGGAAATTAGTAAAATTTTGGATGAGGCGAAATCCTTATCTGACTCAAACAACAAGTCAGATGATGAGATTAAGCAAAAGGAAGAAGAAGATAAAAGAAAAAAAGAGCGAGAAGAGAAGGCGAAAAAGGAGAAAACTAAACAAACATCAGTTGAAAGCGAAACTCAGTCTTCACCGGGTAAAGATTACACCTCTTTGGCAGCCTCACGTGCGGGTAATGAGGGACTACAACCTCAAGCTGCAAAATTTAAAGAAGAAATTATCGATGTTTTCGGAATAACGAATATCGGAGGTTATCGTCCGGGAGATCCGGAAGATCACGGAACCGGTCACGCATTGGATGTTATGGTTCCTGTTGGTTCGGAATTGGGTGATCGTGTCGCCCAGTACGCAATCAATAATGCAAGTAGAGCAGGAATTAAGTACATCATCTGGAAACAACGATTCTGGGCACCGTTTTACAGTATCTATGGCCCGGCTTACTCTTGGAATATTATGGGAGACCGTGGCGGTGAGACGGCGAACCACTACGATCACGTACACATCTCCTTTAACTAGAAAAAGAATTATTGAACGTAAGATATTTTATAATTTAAGAAAATATTTATAAAGAAAGAAGGAAAAAATGGTTATAAGTAGTAAAAATGTTAGATCCTCAGATTTTGAAAGTGTTGAACATTATACGAAAAATAAAGGTTTCATCAAGTGGTTGAAATCCATCTCTAAATTTATTTCAGACGATAAAACCCTCCTTAAAAAATTACAGGACGATTTACTTCTACCTGTAACAAGACAAGTGGAAAACGTCCGCTCTGAATTAAATAAAGGACGAGTGAATAAATATTATCAAAATCAAAGATCTGTTGTTGTGGATTTCTTGAAAAGCGACGTTGAAGATAAGGAATTTAACTTGATTGTTGAATACTTGTGGGAGATTGCGGATTGTGTTCTTGACACGTATAACAATGATTATCACACCAATATTTATGATATAAAACAAAAATATCGTGGTTTAATTGACAAGAAAACCCTAAAGCAATTCGATACTATTGTTAACGAAGTTGACAATGGTGTCACACTTGGAGGCTTTGAAGACATTTTTAACCCGTTGGATTATTTAATTAGAGGTGCAAAGGCAACCTCGGATGTAAATCCTTTTGATTTTTATTCTTATATTATTTTTGATAAAAATCAAAACAAGTTTTTGCTTCAACATCCAGGTGGAACAATTTTCGGTCAAAACTTGCCATCAAGTTTAGTTTTGAGTGATTCAATCAAACCAAAACACGAAGGCGATTCTGTTGACACAGTTGATTCGGGAGATGAAGAGGGTTTTCCTAACGATGATGAATTTGTAACAATTGATAAAAAAGAAATGCTTGGTTACATTGATAAGTTTTTTACAAACCTAATTCAAAATAAAAGAACTTTCAAACCGGGGCAACTTCCGGTTGTAACACAAAACAATCTTTCAATTTGGAAATTTCTATTTAACGATAGTGATTACCTGAATTATCGAAAACAGTATTTTATTGCCTGTTTCTGCTTAATCTTTGAACGAATCACACCAAATGAATTTTTGGAATTATTGGTTCCGCTTGTAAAAAATTCAGTATCGTCTTATTCTGTTGCAACTCTAGGTGATGATTGGAAGGAAAATAATTTAATTTCTAACGATTTACCTTATGGAATGTTCGGAGAAAAATCTAAAGGTGAGCGCTTTAACTGCCAAGATGAGTTTTACTGTTTGGCTTGCTAAATAACCTTTAGTCGTGTTATATATAATAATATATATAAAAAATCCTAATTTAATTTTGGGATTTTTTTATACGCATAGTATACGAATATTCGTAATTGCTTTAATTTTTTAGTTGATATTATAAACGAAACAACAATGGTGAGTTCTATGATATTTTAAGTAAAAACAGAGATGAAATTTGTCAAAGAAAAAGAGGGAATACCTTTAGGTAAACCTCTTTTTAAGTTCTTTTTAAATTTCTTTTACAAGCTGAAGATACCGTTCGAAAGCCGTTTCTAAATCGAGAATATGATTTTCTGCTAAACTAAGACTTACTACACCTCGGTAAAGTTCATAAATTAAGCCTTTATTATAAAGATTTAATACCTTAGTAGTTGAAACGTAAGGTTCTGGGTCGTAAACTTCAACTAAGCGAAGTCCTTTTCCCTCAGAAAATACTAAATCGTAACGATTATTTGCCTTAAAACGAAAAGAATCATCACCTGCTTGTTCTATTTTAAAATTAGACTCAAACATAATCTTATCTGCTAAAGTTTCAAATGCAAGAGCTACGGATTCACTTGTGAAAGAGTGAGTACCGTAAATAGTCTCTGTTACATATTTCGTACTTTGTTTAACCATTTTAATTCCTTCTTTCTATTTTTTAGTTTCTTATATTATATCAAAAATAATTATTTTTATCAAATAAAAAAAGAAAAGTACCTACTGATACAGTTGGAAAATAATGTTCAAAATGTATATTTTACTTTTGCAAAGTTTATTAGTTAAAAGCAAAGCTGAGATAACTCAGTCTCTTTATCTATAATTTAAGAAATTAAAAAAACCAAACGTATGATTTGGGGAAAGAAGGAAATTATGAAATACGCAACAACAAACAAAGATTCTTCTGCGTTACAAACTTTTAAAGAACTAAGTAAAACGATAGAATCTGATAATTTTAAAAGTCAATTAAGAGATATAATTAAAACTATCAATATTCAAGGTTTTTTTGAGATTCATCAGGATATTTATGATCTTGCCCCTAATACATTGTGGAAACGAGATATAAAAGAAAAACTTTCAAAAAAACATTGGTTTTCATTGGTTGATTATTTGAAGGAGAAAATTTCTTTGTACGAATTACACTCTGATAAGGATTGGGTTAAAAACAAAATTAAAGAAAAGCTTAAAATTTTAAGACATTCAGAGAACATTAATAGGTTTTTTAGATATGATATATCTAAAGCCTGTATTTCATTTGATGTCAAGGAGAAGAATCTTCTATTCACTAGAAAAACTAATCACTCCAATATAAGTTGTCAATTAGAAAATAACACTGGGAAAGTAAACACCCACACACTTGTTTTATTTGAATTTTCTTTTTTAAAGGAAGGTTTTGACTCGTTAATTGACTCCCTAAATGATGATTTAATTATGCTATTCTTTAAAAATATTTGCGGATTATTGAGTGATGATGATTTTGCGGATAGTTTAATCATTTATATAAGAAATAATTTGAATAATCTTATTGAAGAGTGGACGCTAAATGGCTGTGGTGATGATTTAAAACTAGATATTTTTCCTGTAGATTTTTATAGTCCGGAATTTGTCTCAAAAATTAAGTCGAAAAAGAACTATTCTGATTTTTTTAAAAATCTTTATAATATCGAGGAAAAACAAAAATGTTCAATTTTAAATTTTTATAAAATAAAAAAATATTATAAAAACTTTTTAACTCAAGTGATTGAAGATTGTGTTGATCCTAAAATGTACCCCTCCAACCGTCTTTATACCTCGGAAGTTTTATCTTTAAGTGACAAACAAATCGCTGAATTAAAATCAGAGCTGATTCCACTTCTGGAAGAAATTGAGAGGCAAGATAAAATCTTCTTTGAAATTTATGGAGGGTTTTCTTACACCAAGGAAAATTCTGGTAGTAAAAATTTCATAAAACATTGCTGTAATTGCCGTAATGATGAGGGAATCATCCCTCAGTTGATTGAGCTTTTGGATTGGTATCCTAAAAAATTCAATTTTTATCAACTCATCTTCACAAAAAGACATCTCAATGAAGAAATTAAAAAATATTCTCATATCAAGTATGCCTCGAAAACTGAGGGCTTTGATTATCACATTTATATTGAATTATGCAAATATGATAATAAGGAAAAGTGGCCAGAAAAGCGCTTTAATCAGATTCAAAATATAGCCAATAAAATTTTGGGAAATGCTACAGTTATGGTTACAGAAAGAGGTTTAGGAAGAAATATTCCAGAGCCTTTAAAGACAGCAAATTTGTATGATTTCTACAACAACGATATTCACCCCAAATACCGTTTCAAAAAATAAATAAAAGCCGAGGTTTCTCGGTTTTTTTATTTGTAGCTTCTTAGTTCTATTTTTAATATTTTTTAAAATTAAACATTCTTTTTATCCGCCAATTATAATTTTAAAAAATAAAAAATCCTATCAATAGGTAGAAAAAGAGGGACTTCACAATGTCTAAAAATAAATATCGCCACAAAGCTATTGCAAAATCAGTTGTTAATTCGTATCCTAAATATTCTAATAGTATGCTAAAAACTGACGAAATTATTCGAGAGGAACTTTACTCTAGTATGTTTCTTCGTACTGAACAGACCGGAAATTTAGCGTTTCCTGATGATTTTCTTGGAAGTAAATTCATTCCTTTCATCGATATCTTTGTCACAGATGTTCGATTCAATGGTAAGCGAACCGGGGTTTACAAGAAACTTATTCGAAACGTCAAACTAACACATCCTAACAAACGTAAGGATTATGTGATTAGTGTTGTGGAAGAAGTTTTGAAGAAGGCTAACTTAGTTGATATTGATCTTGAGGGTCGAGTTGAAATTACAGATCGAAAAGATGATCTGCTGAAATAAGAAAAAGAGAGTAATTCTACTCTCTTTTTCTACCCACGAAACATTCTACCGAAGAAGTCCATCACACGTTGAAACCAATTCATACTTTTCTCAACGTGACCTTTAACTTCTTCCCCTTTATTTTTCACTGAATCACCAATAGACTTTGCATTGTCCTTTAATTCTTTCAGTTTTTCGCCTTCGATAACTCCAGTTGTATCAGACTCGTCACGATCGGCAGTTGCCGTATCACGATTATTTGTGATCGCCCCTGAATAAGGTGTGGCCTTGCCTGTTTTATAATCAATTTGATATCCTGGGTAGAAGTTGTCGATTGTAACCGAAGTAAACTCGTCCGCTTCTTCTTTTTGTGATCCGATACCTTCCAATTTTGGATCAGGTAATTTGATACGGATAGGATTTCCTTGTTTATCCAACCCACGGAATCGTAGAGTGATACTACGAGGGTATTGATCGAGTGAGCTTTCATAATTCGCCGTTACAATATACTCAATGTAGTAGTTTGGGTGAAGATAGAGCCAGTTATCAAGTGCGTTGTCGTTGGAGCTCTTCATACCACCTTCGAAATAGGTCATCAATTTTTGATTTGTATAAGATGTTTGACCTACAATATTATCGGAAACGTTTGATGGATTTCCAGCAAACTGGTTACCGACAAGGTGTCCACGATCCCAAAGGTAAGTCTTTGGATCTAATTTTTGGTTTTTCCATTTTCCCTTCAGGTTCGTTGGCTCCTCCGGTTTACCAACACGTTTTCCTTCTTGAAAACCATCGTTACCGATAAAGGTTGACTTGTACGGACGACCATAATTATCCAATTGTGTGTGAAGGAGGTTTTTCTTTTGTTTAATCACATTCTGCACGTTCACTTCTGAAGCAGTATTAGTACGAACCGTATCAGCTTTAATTGATACAGAAGGTAATAATGCAGCTGACAGAATTACAGCAGTGATAATTTGTTTTGTTTTATTCATCGAGTTTCAATCCTCTCATTTTATTTGTTTTCTTACTTTAAGTATATCATAATTTTTGTATATTTACAATTAATTTTTTCAAAAAGTAGTTGACAGATATTATTTTTTTTGATAATATAATAGATGTACGGCAGGATTGCTGGACGGACAGGTTGCGTTAAAGACTCAATTTTTATTGAGTCTTTTCTTTTATAATTTAAGAAAATATTTATAAAGAAAGAAGGAAAAAAATGGTTTTAAATAGTGAGAGTTTCAAATCATCCGATTTGATGTATCTAGAGTACGCCGACCGAATCGTCAAATCCTTGGATCAAGATGATGATTGGGACGTTTGGTTTGAGTTTTATTTCGGTGACGAGTACGACGTTCTTATCAATTTGCAAGAAAAGAAGATTGGTTTTGTTAATAGTTACTTCCAAGAGGCTTATATGTACCCGGAAAAACATTTTGAAAATCCAGGCATAATTTACAAAGGCTTGTATCTTAAAGGTTTCGAGTTTCCGAACACAGTAGAAGATAATTGCGAGAATTATTCTAATGCTGACTGCATTAATTTTGTTAAGGATTATATTCTTAGGGCTTTCTTTGTAAGAGAATCACAGGAATACCAATATCATTTCTTTTTTCAAGACCATCTTATCTGCTCAAGTGACTTTGAGGTTATAAAAAAATTGGACTTCAAAAAGTTACTATTCGAACAAACAAAGTCAGAAGATAAGGTTATCAAAGAGATTGCTATGAATAGTTTTAAAACGATGATTTATAATGATCCTAAAAAGTTAATGGAAATTTACTTCCATATTAATAAATCAGACAGTTACAGTCTTCAGTTTCCTATTCAAACTTTTGAGCGTATTTTTGGCGTGGATTTTCTTTTAGAAACAATCGCAAAATTTTCTTTTTGCGATTTGGATATAAATAAAAATTCCTGCTTAATTTATTCAAAGAAAGATAATGGGGATTATCACATTAGAGATTTACGTAATTATTTTTCAAGTAATAAGGAAAAAGTCTCCGAGGAAACCTTTGGAAAATTAAATGATTTTTGCTTGTCAATGATTTTTGACTTTGATAATAACTTTGAAGAAAATAAAACATTTTACAATATAAATGATGTTTTCTTAGAATTTATTATTCGAAATTTAGGAGATAAGAATCCTAAAAATTCAAAATGCCAAAGGGAGCGTGAGTTTATCAAGCAGATGATGAACGAATCTTTGGCTGTAATTTCTAATAAGGAAAACAGCTACGTAAATATGACTCCAGTACATCAAACATTCGCATTATTACAAATGAAAAAATAAAGTGAGACAATTCTCACTTTTTTCTGTTATAATTTAAGAAAAAATAATCTTAAAGAAGGAAACGGAATGGTAATTTACAAAAATTCAGAAAATAAAAGAACTTCGTACCTGAAGTATGTACGTGAAATAATCAAATCATTAGAAGAGAATCCGGAAACTTGGTGTATGATTATCTGTGGAAATTGTGAGAAGAAAAAGTTTTATGCTGACGATTTCTTCAATATCGTCATAAATTTAGAGGAAAAGGTTATCAATATTTTCCGTAGAGCAACACGGGTCAATGAGGAGCCTAAACTTTTGATTGACACGATTGGGCCTTTTAAAATTCGCAAAAAAGAAATTGAATTTGTATTCAATGGATTGATGGTATCAGACATTTCATTGTTGAGTGAGTTGATTTGTCATTATGATGAAGATGATGTTTTTGCCGGTTTGTTTTCTATGGAATGGGAAAGTGAGGAAAAACTAAAATCTGAATTAATTACAAAATTAAAAATGTTTTTGTTTGACGCTATTTTTTCAGATCACTTTTACGAAGAAAATGTAAAACATTGGTTTGGAGTGCAGCAAGATATCCTCTTTTCTGATTCAATTCCGGTTAAATCTATTTTTACTTTGAAAGAATTTTTCGAATCAGACAAGAAAAATTTCGATAAAAATATTATTGAAATTTTGGGCGGAGAACTTCGTTTTGATGATTAAATAAAAGGAGAGTGATTGCAACACTCTCCTTTTTCTGTTATAATTAAAGTAAATAAAATATCTGGAATAATTCTAGTAGAAAGAAGGTATAGTCTGTGATTAGTACAGAGAATAATAAAGAACTTGAAGAAGTTCAGAAAGAGAAGTTTGAAATTCAGGAGTTGAATAAAAAAATTAAAAATTTTGATAACGATCCTGAATTGAAGGACTCATTAGCAGAGGCTTTGATTTCTAAGGCTGCAACAGGTAAGAACATTATCGTGTTTGATGACCATTACAAATTAGAGGTAACAAAATATAATGGGTTGTGCCGTGAATTTTTAGAAAAATCAAGAACAATGGATGATGACAAAAAAGATTTGTTTTGGTCTTTAATTGCTTCATTAGTTAGGCTTATCCACACAATGTTAAACGAAGATCACGATGAAGGATTTGATTTATATTTATCTGTTAAAAATCCAAGCAATGTAAGGTATGATTATGATGGGTTCATTCGTAGCTGGGTTTATGAAAATATAAGCAAATTTTTTTCAAAAGATGAGTTAGATCTGATAAATCAATATTTTGCTTATGATTCTGGTGATGGAATCCGCAATTTGATTGCAGAAATTGAAAACGAGGTCGTTGTCGAGGATCAAATTCTAGATAAGATGTCATTTTTTGGTTTCTTGAATGAATTATTTACGGATGTAAACATTTATTCACAAAGAAATGAAAGCGGTGAGTTATCCTTTACTGATAAGAGAGGATTGGTTAAGTTAAACTTCAAAAATCTAGCACCCATCGGATTCTCAGATTTTGTTGACTCCCAAAGCTTACCAGAAGATAAACTCGAAAATAATATTGTTAAATCACAAAAATTTAGATTATTGTTCGGAAAATATTTCCGCTTTATTATCAGTCACATTCGCTATCCTGATTGTGGTGGAGATGAAGAAACTCGGGCCAAGCTAAAGGAACGTTTCTTATCTGATCCAAACCTGAAAGAATTTTTGAGTGATGAACTAGAAACGTTCTCTAAAACTCTTTTAGATACAAACTGGAACAAGCTTTATCCTTGGTCAGGTTGATTTATTAAGCGGGGAACTATCCCTGCTTTTTCTTTTATAATTTAATAAAAATACAACTGAAATTATTTCAGTAGAAAGAGGGAAATGCTGTGATTAATACAGAAAACAACGAATCTGTCCTGGATGTCGTCCAGAAGAAAAGATTTATTCAAAATATATATTCTAAAATTGGAAATCTAGAAAATGAAGTCGAGTTTGGGATGTCTTTAACGTCTGCTACTTTAAAAAATGTAAAAAGGGGTTATGATTATCAGAGATATGCGAAATTAACAAATGAAAAACTAAATCTTAATCCATCATTTTCGAAAAATTCCGCCAATATTTCTGCTAGTAAATCAAAGATATCATTCTTTAAAGATCTTACTATCAAAGCATTCGAGATGACTGATGATTCACGTGATTTATTCTGGTCAATGATGTACACTATAATCAAATTGTCTGACACTATGCACAACAAGGATAATTTTGAAGCAATCCAGTTGTATCGAAATTGGGAAAGTTACAAGGCTGAGATTGGTGGTTTTGAGAAATTTTCAGTAGAATGGATATCAAATCAAATTAAATTTTTATACTCAGAAGTAGAAATTCGTGACATTCTTGCCGCTTTTGATTCAGACTACGATGGTATTATCAACTACTTGGTTGAGAATGTTGTTGAAAATACAGAAACTGAGCTACCATATCAAGATCCTTGTTTGGTGAATCTTCTAGGTGGCTTGTTAGATTGCATTAATATTTTTGTTGATCTAGAAAAAATCGAATTTTCAAACATCAATCTTACTGATGATAAATCAATCAAGTTTGATTTTAGTGAAATTGTAGCTCCTTCCTTTTGTGATATTCAAGATAACGGCTGCGATCCTTATAAAGTTACAGAAAGAAAGATTTTTATTGGTAAGTTTTTTCAATTAGTAATCCAAGTTCTTTATCTTGAGGGTTGTGAGATTGGAAGTGAAGATTGTAAGTTACTTAATAAATATAAGAAAAGATTTTTTTCAGATGAATACTTAATTGAATTTCTTAAGTCTAAGGTTGAAGAACATTCCAAAGAATATTTACTTGAAAAGGTTTAATAGTCTAAAGTTAAAGTGAGAGTTTCTCACTTTTTTTGTATAATTTTAAAAATTAATAAAAAAGAGAAAGAAGGAAAATTAATGGTTAAGGAAATTAAAAAAAGCGATGTTGTTACATTCGACTTATTATACGAAGAATACTTAAAAAAGGTAATCGAATATCTTGAAGATAAAGATTGCTGGAGAATTGAAGAAGAAAATCCAGGAAGCAAACTTATTGATAGTAAAAGTATTTTTATTTTAAACACCTCAAAAAGATTGGTAACTGTTAGGTATTATCATAAGTTCGAAAGTTATTATTTGCCAGAAGATAAACTTTTTTATGGTCTTATCATTGAACAGCCGGTTTTGATTGACATATCAAATAAGATTGAACTTTTAGATTATTTGAAGTATAGAGTATCAGAGGAGTTGGTGTCTTGTTTTTTAGAAACAAATAAAAAAACACTATTCGATCAAAAGGGTAAAATCAAGGATTTAAAAACAATCAGTATGTTGAAATATTTGTGGTTAGATAAATTTGATAGAATTAAGTATGACCACAATCTCTTAAAAATTTGTGAAACATTATTTGAAAGGGATAACGTAAAAAATACAGTCGCTGATAGTCTAGAAGATGTTGCTTTGTCTATTTTGAATAATGAGTTTAACAGAAATTCTAAATATCTAATTAGTGATTATGCCGGTGTTTTCCCAAAAGAAACGATACTTGAATCGTTTGGAATGCTTAAAGATAACACACTAAATATCGACTTTAGAAAATTCGATTGCATTTCTGATATTTATAATTTATTTTTTGTAAACAACAACTATTCAACATTGGAAGATGTCGAATTTTTAAAAAGATTGTTTTACTCATTCTTCTTTTCAAAAGTTAAAAAGCCTAACGATTCGTATGAATTTTATACGTTTAAGAATGAGTTTTTACATTCTGTTGGACATTTATCATTCGAATGTTCTGATTTGAATTGCAAACACGTTGATGGAGTGGACTCAGATTATTATAATTCTGAACACAACAAGCTCTTCGATAATTTGCAATTTTGCTTTAAGGAAGCCTTGCGTTTTCTTGGTGAGTTGGAAGGATCCCCTATCTTAAATATTCAATCAATTTCTACTTTAATGAATTTGAAATTCACATTTGATTTAAACTATGTCTCGTTAGAGGGGCTCGTGTTTGAATATAAATTTTTGAAGAGCTTTGCAATACCGGTTTACAAGAATATAAAAGAAAAAACCGACTTAAAATTCGTATTTTCAGAACGATTAGACTCCGTAGGTCTTCTCCAAAGCAGCGAACGTTTGGATAAACAACTCGCTCAAGGAAAATATGATGAGCAAACTGTTTCAGAATTATTTTCTGTAATTGATGAAGTTATCAGTTCATTATCTGAAATTGTTGAAGAAGATAGATCTCAAGAAATTGAAATTCTAAAAGTAGAACTTTTGTTATGGAAGAAAAAGTTTTCGTACTTTAACAAAGTTAATAAGAAAGAATTAATTCGCTTTGTGTAAAAAAAGGGTGGCCTCAAACCACTCTTTTTTTATATTCATTTTATTAAAATAATCCAGTTGCTGCTATAATTTTAGAAATTTAATAAATCTGAAATTATTTCAGAAGAAAGAAGGAAATTATGAAACAAACAAAAAACAATTACGAAACGAAAACCGTTACTCCGCACGCTCTATACTTGAATTACATCAAGAAGGTTATTTTAGAACTGGGTAACTTTACTAAATGGGATGTTAAATTACCTCACCCGAAATACAAGAAAATTTCTGATTTTCCAATAGACAATCTTTCAAATTATTATGCGACCATCAATCTGAGTAACAAAAAAATAACTATTGTTCCCTATACATCTCGTACAAGAGATTATAGTCTATATAGTTTCCTAAAGGGTGAAAATTTATTTGGAGGGTTAACAGTTAAGTTGAACAACCTAACAAAATCATCTAGCGAATACGATTTTGTTATTTATCTTAAAAATTTAATTTTGGATGGCTTTAATACGTCGTTATTAGATGTTGGAAACTCTCCGTTCTCGGACCAAGAGGAAATCTTTAAAACTTTAGTTCCAATTACTATGTTTGAGTATGTTGTGGATTCAAAATACAAAGAAAGTAAACATATTGATGACGAGATGATGGAAATTCTTAGAACATTACTTTCAAAGGAAAATATTGAAAACTCTGTGATAAATCACGCTCCTAGAGTATTATCACGTATGATTTTAGAAAGTGACTTTCATCGTTTTGGTGGATTTAACGAAAAGATCGAATATTATTCACAAATCGTTTCAAAAGAATTGATTCTTAAGTCCTTTGCTGCTAATATTGAAGGTGATCTTCGAGGTTGTATGCAGGAATGCAATCAAAAGAAAGATTTGTACAACTTTTTGTTTGTTGATAACGATATTTCAACAGATGATGAAATTCGAGCATTTAAGGAAAAATTCGCAGGCACCTTCTTTGTTAAAGAAAAGGGGCCTCAGAGTTCGAATCGTATTTTTTTACGAAATGAGGTGCACGATGGGAAAGAATTTTATTCTTTAAACAGTCGCTTTTTAATCAAAATTTCAAATATTGAAGATGAGTGTCAACGTCTCGGTTGCAAACATATTGATAAGTGTAGTGATGAATATTTAGATTTTTCAGAAGACACAAAGGAAGAACTTGAGGAACATTATAAGGAATTTGATGAACTTCAATTCGTATTCTCTAAAGCTCTAACATTTTTAGCGGAGCTTGATGATAAACCAGTAGTAAATATTAATTCTATCAAGGACTATCCTACATCAAGATATAATTTTAATATCGATGATTATTATTTATCTAATCTGATCAACTACATCAAAACCTCGAACGAATTTTTCGTTCCGGTTTATAAAGAGATTAGTTCACAAAAGAATATCGAATTTGTATTTAACGAAGATGATGATCATCTAGGAATTTTTTATAACACACAAAGGTTTGAAAGAGACTTGAAAAAGAATCTAGACTCTGTATATCTTGCAGAAGAAATTCTCCTTGAATTAGAGCAGACTTTTAACACTTTCTCTGAAATTATCTCAGAAGAAAATCGTGATGAACTTGAATTGTTCCAGATGGATCTGGAATTGTGGAAGAAAAAGGTTTCTTACTTCAAGAAAGTTCAGAAGAAGGAAGTTTACCGTTTCGTAAAAGATAAAAAATAAAGGAGCTTGTTCAATCGGTTCCTTTTCTTATATTTTTATTGATTTTCTTTTATAATTAAAGAAATTAATTAAAGTCTGAATTTATTTCAGTAGAAAGAAGGAAAATAAAATGATTGATACAAAATCTGTATCCCCTCATTCAATGTTTTTGAAATATTTGCGGGATGTAGCTGCAAGTTTGATGGAAGAATCTGATAAATGGTTTGTCCGTTCAGATATTATTTTTGATAATATTAGAGATTTTTCAGAAGAAGAGTTTTATGGCTGGATAAACTTGACAACTAAGACGTTGAAAATTCGCCAAAGATCTACTTCAGATTACGGCTCTTCTTATCAGTATGATAGAATTTATGAAGAACTAGCATTTAATGGTTTAATTTTGAAGTTTAGTGGGCAATTCTTTGAAAACGGAATACCAGACACAATTCTTCAAACAATCTCTCAAAATATACTTGAAGGTTTGTCTACCGTTGGTGAGTATGAACAGAAAAAAACTTTCTTTGCAGAGCAGGAAAAAATATTCAAAGAACTCAATCCTTTTGGTCAATTCTCTAATTTTTACAATTTTAGAGTTTTGAAAGATCAACGCTTGTTGGATATTTATTCTGAATTTATTTCAGAAGAAAATATTGATAATGTTCTGAAGGATCATCCAACATTTATTGCTGATGTTATTTTTTCTAAAAATTTTGGAGATTCACTCTCCACTTTAGAAAAACTATTCTCTAAACAAAGCATTTTGAAATCATTGGTAAATTTGAGTGAAAAAGACTTTGATTATTTTTCTCTGGTTGATTACCCGGCTAGAATGGAAGAATTATACAAATATCTTTTTGAAGACGAGAATGTACCTGAAGAAACTAAGAATAAATTGAAGCTACTTTTCACAAAATCTTTCTTTGAATGTGTGAAGAACGATTCGCTTAAATACTTTACTTTTGGCGATCGATTCACCTCTTTGTTTTCTGGTGATATCGAGGAATTTAAAAATTCTCACAAAGAAAATCTTCAATTCTATTTCGAAAAATCATTACATTTTTTATCAGAAATCGAAGACGATGTTGTTTTCAACCTTTATAATGATAGAGCGTTCAACTGTTTTGGGGCTTTTGAGTTTATTCTTTTGAAGAACAAATTGGGATTTCATTATCAACTTTCAAAGAACTACAATGATATTGTGATTAAATCAGTTTTGAATTTGATTGATGATTCAAAAGATAAAAATATTAAGTTTATCTTTAGTTCAGGGTACAATCAAATATTAAACCTGTTTTCTGGAGTATCCAATTTTGAAACAAATTGCAACTTAGAAGAACGTAGCTATCGGAATGATACAAATAAACTCTTTTGCGAGTTGGCGAAAACGTTTGATTCACTTTCCGAAATCATTCCATACGATGAAGATCGGGAATTGAATATTTTGGGGTTGGAACTTGAACTGTATCAGAAGAAGTTTGATCTTTTTTATCAAAAATTTGAATAACAAAGGAGCACCAAGCTCCTTTTGTTTTGTTATAATTTAAGAAAAATAATAATAGAAAGAAGGATGATGATGGTAATTGAGAAAAATATAAATATCGGAAACGAACTGGGTTGCCAGTGTGATTATCATTTTTTAAAATGTATTGATATTTTGAAAGAATATATTCGAGGTATAAATATTGAATCAGTGGCGTCGATTGGCGAGTTTCATAAATTTATGGCTGAAATCGACTGTGAAAGTAAATTTTTTTCACATAAAGATTCTGACAATTCACTTTACAAATTGTTTGGTAAACATTACGGGGAGGACAACGTGCATAACCTTCCTAAACTTTTGGATAAGATCAACGGTGACGATTTTGATAATTTTCTGAATCTAATAGAGATTGTAAATTCATCAAAAGATTCTATCTTGGATGTATACAACTACGAACAAACTTTTGTGTTTGAAGTAAAATTCGAGGATTCTATTGCTGGAATTTTATCAGATGATTGCGAAAAGGAACTGATTACTCTATTCAGCAACTGTTACTTTTACGAAATTATGAAGAATATAAAAAAAGGTTTAATAAAGTCTATTGATGATGATTTTAGATCACTTTTAAAGGAATTGAAATATCACCTTTTGGGAAATAAAAAGTATGAATTTGAAATAGGATTTTCTTTTAAAACTGGGAAACTAGTTCACTTTGATGAAGGAAGTTCGAAAAAACAGAGTACTCTATACGTAGGAGACTTGTTCTTAAACCAAGGCGATGATGTCGACCTAAACAAAGAGGTGAAACGATATATCATTTGCGGTAAAGATACTCAGTTTGAACTTTACAAACTTTTCACAAAAAAAGTAACTTTTATGTTGAAAAAATTAGCAGCAAATATTATTGACTTTGAATGGCCCGGTTATATTATGGGAAATATTTTTGAAAGAAAAGTTCCACTTTGTTTATTTACAGATAAACAATTAAAGTCTATATTAGAGAAGGAAATAGACAGGGTTTCAGTTAGTTTGGTTCCTTTCATAAAAAACTCGGAACCAGAAGACCAGTTTGATCGTTTCATAAAAATTTTGTCACAAATTTAAAAAGAGTCTTTTGACTCTTTTTTTGTTTATTTATTCAATTAGCAACTTATCATCCAAGTACCAAGATCCGCACACTAGTGCATTTCGGTGAATAATAACTACGTTCAGATAAACCGGGTAACGTCCTTTTACTCGTTTAGCCTCGGTATCACCTACGCAAACACGAACCGGAGTACCGTTATACTGATAATTTAAGTACCGGTTTCGTCGTCTTTTGCTAGTTTCCTTATCTTTCTGTAACTGATTAAGCACATCTTCGTAGACTTTATTAGTTTCAGAGTTTCCGGGTAGCAACTTATTCAAATATAGAGGAACTCCCAATTCAGTCCAGTCAGATAATTTGAAGTCCTTATCCACGGTAACTCGAAGAAAAAGTTTATCACCAATCAGTTTTTTTGCTTCCTCGATTGTGATAATCGGGGCGGTTGATTTAAAAATTTCAAAATTTTCCTCTTCTGAAACTGCGTTTCGGTGAAGATTCATAAAGTTAATTTTTTCGATACCTGGCAGATAATCTTCGTTGAGATTGGGCCCGTTTGTATTCCAAGTAATTTTGACATCAGGGTAATATGACCGGATCATTTCCAATAAATAATTGAATTTGTCAGCTGACAAACTACCACCGGTAATCGCAATCTCATACATATCCGGAAATTCTTTAAAAACTTCCTCACATCTAGTGATAAACGTATCCGAGTCGGTAACTTGACGACGCAAACTTCCGTCGATACAGTACCAACAATTTGCATAACAATCTCCGGGTAAGTTGATAACCATAGAACGTGCAAAGTTCAAAACTGGCTTCCCGAATTTGACATCCAATTTCTCGTTAAACACATCTTCGCCAAGCTCTTCCTTAGCTTTTTCAAATTGTGGAACTAGGTGTTCTGGAATAACAATAGATTCTTTCATCGATTGTACCTTCTTTCTATTTTTTTAATTTAAAAAATTATATAGGATTTGATATTAGACCTACATTCTGTTATAATTTAAGTAAATAATAAAATTTAAAAGAAAGAAGGTTAACAATGGTAAAGAATACAAAAGATATAGATTTCAATTTGAAGTTGGAATTTAGTAAGTATTTTAATGACATTATCAAGTCATTGGTTAGTGAAAGTGAACTGTGGACTATTCATTCGGAAAACTATGATGGGAATATAGTAAACGATGATTCAATTTTGTATTTCAATTTAGAAGACAAAAAGATTTTTGTTAGTAAAGAAACTTATGCGGAAATTAAAAAACTAACCTTTAAAGGTTTACAAGTAAACAGATTAAGACTTATTGGTTTTTTACCAAGAGAACTTGTTTATTCTTGTAATATGGACTATTCTAATCTATTAAATGTTATAAATAATGACATCGAATTAAAAAGTGAAGTTTTTAAAAATTTATCTAAAATATTATTCAATATTTTTAATGCCGATAAATTTGAAAATTCAAAACAATACGAAAAGTTATTAACTTTACAAAAAACTCCTCCTTCTTATAACAGAGAATATCGAGAAGTTTTCGTAGATTGTTTGAAACAAATAGAAAGTTTTGATTCTCGTTTGCTAGAAATATGCAAAAAAATATTTTCTCAGGGAATTGAAAAAAGAAACACTCTAGTAGCCGAGATTTATTTGAATATGGTAGAGATAGATGATTGGAATACCTATTCAATAAAAGATCTCGAGATGTTTTTTGAAAAAAGAGTAATTCAGAAATCGTTTGCTTATTTAAGAAGTTATCTCCCTTATACCTTCAACTACGAACGTGCTCCGTTCTTATATTTGAAGGTTAGAGAATTGCACGATTATCTACTATCAGATACTGATCAACTTACTGATGATTATATTTATAGAATAAAGAATTTCTTCATCTATATATTCTTTTGCTACTTTGATAAAGAAAGAAAAGACGTAACCTTTAGTAATATTCTGTCTGGATATTTTAGAGAGAACGAATTGAAAACGCCTGGTATTCCTGAATCTCCATTCAATGTTTATATCTTCCACAAAAAAATCAGAAGAGATTTACACGACTTTATGAAGATTGCCCTTGAATATTTAATTGAGAGATCAGAAGATGGCAGGGTTCAATTTAATCTTAGCAACTATTCTCACAAGGACATAAATGTTGAAAAAAAGAATGGTTGTAAAACCTTTCACACAATTAAAAGTTTTTATGAAGATTTTATTTGGTTTATAAAAAAACTTCAGAGAGACAATCCTGATTTATTAGAGAAAATTGATTTCACTTACGATTCAAAAAGAGAATTTTCAAAAGTTTTAAACTTTAAGAATTATTCCAATTTTAATCGTGAATTTTCAGACGATGAATACTTTTATTACAGAATAGCCAAGATTCTCTGTAAAACATTTGATTTCTTCTCTGAAATAATGAAAGACAATGATAAAACTGAACTGGAATTATTACAGAAAGAAGTTGCTATGTACCGGGATCAAGTAGAGTTTTATAAAAAACTAAAAGAAAACAAATAAAAAAAAGAGAGGTAAAACCTCTCTTTTAATTGACTTTTGAGGTCATTTTTGATATTCTATATATATAGAAAGCGAGGTAACTTTATGGGATATACGGGAATCCTTATGCCAGACGGATCTTTTCACGCTTGTGAACGTATGGGACATAGTGAATTATTAAACAAACTTCTTTCCGACGAATATTTCCAGTATAGACAGTTAAGCTCCGTTCAAAAAATCCCAGAAGGCGGCGCTTGCTTGTGGGACACTGATTTTAAGTTTATCAGTTTTGAAGGTGATATGACATCTGAAGTTTGTGAATTTGTAGAATCAAACTTAAATAATTTCAGCGAAGAACAACTGAAATTAATTAAGACGAAATTTATGTTTCAATTCGGCAAGGAAAGCAATGAATTTAAAAATATCGCCAAAGAAATTGAAAAATTACTATAATTTTTTAAATTAAATTTATTGCCAATAATGGCTAGAAAGAAGGATTTTATGAAATTTGAATTTCTAAAAGACCTTTCAGGAACAACTCCTGAAGAAATCGCAGCAAACGGACGCTTCACTGTTGAGGAAGCAAAGGTTATTTCTGGTGCTAAAGTTGCAGTAGAACAAGCACTTGAATTGTTGAAGAAAAAGGAACTTGATGACGATGTTATCAACGTATCTAAAGATATTCTTGTTGGTAATGTTTCAGTAGAAACTGTAGCTACTGAAATTCCTTTTGGTGTTGTAACAACAAAATTGCCTTTTGGAACCCTATACGTGGGTCCAACAACATTTGAAGGTCAGCCTGGTTTGATGGAAGAAGTTGTAATCAAGAATATCGCAACAGGTGAAGAAACGGTAGTTTCTCAAGTTGTTGTGAAAGCTCCGGTTCCAGCTCAAACAATTGCTATGGACGAAGATCCAAGCAAGAATGATTTGGTAGGAAATAAACCACCATTCAATCATCAATCGCCATTTGCTCATCCAAGTCGTCCAAACTTCCCTGGAGCGTATTTTGCTAATAACTCACAGGATCATTTGCGACCAAAAGCTGCTTTCCATCCACATCAGGATGATTCACAAGCAAAGGTCGATTTTATGAAAGAAAACCAATCGGATGACAAACAGTTTGAAGGTCGTGGTATCACGATCGAAGAACTTTTATCTGCAATGGGTGACGACGGACGTGAAATTCGCTTCGTACCAATGCACGATGAACTACCTGGTCTACCACCTCAATTCTCTCCAGAACAATTGCGTTCAATGTCAATTGCTCGAGAGCTAGATCGTGAAAATGAACAGTCTCAAGGATTTGAGGCATTCAAGAATTTTCTCGGCCTGCAATAAAAAAAGAAAGGAAAAACTCTTTCTTCTTATAAGACAATAAAAGGGTAGATTACAAATCTATCCTTTTTTTATTTAAATTTAAATTAAAATAGTTATAACAATAAAAGGTGGTACTCTAGTTGAAAAAGAAGAATAATACTAAAATAAAATCTAAAAAAACAAAGGAAAAACTATTGGAATTACCGGAAAAGGTAATCATCGTATCTCACGAAACTGACGGGAAAAATCATAAGTTCAAACGACTCAAAAATCAAAAACTTATAGAAAACTCAATTCTGATATTACAAAAGACCTCACTTAAATCCACTGTTACAGTTGAAAGTGTAGAAAGATTCTTAACTGATACAGATTTTAGAATTTCAACACTAAAACAATTGGAGAGAAAAACAGCAACTGAAGATACAAAAGAAGAGAATCTCTCGCTCTTGAATTATTTCAGAGAGAACTTTGAATCTGAAATTTTTGAAGGAGAGCCCTTGGCTGATAATTGTGACAGAAGGGTGTTCAAAATTATTGCTTAACAATTAAATATAAATTTTTGTATTAAAGACCGGGAAACCGGTTTTTTGTTTTTATTTTCTCTTATTTTTTTGTTTCTATAATTATTACGAATAATTAAAAAAAAATTAGGCCAAGCCTAGTAAAGAAGGAGAACTAAAATGAAACAAATTAAGAAAGCTATCCAAGAAGGTTTGGAAGTGAAGTACGTAACAAAGAATACTGTCCTTGGTGAAGGATGGGGCGTTGTTATAACAGATAAAAATGGTGAAGAATTTTCACCATTCTACCCATTCGGTAGTTTTGAGGGGGTAAGAGAATTTACTCGCTCAAATTTAGATTTGTTACTTGACAAAATGTCAAGTGACGATAACTACGGGCTTGCATTTTACGCCTGTGGTTACAACGGTGACGCACAACAAAAGTGGTGTGATCACTGGCGAGACAGAGGGGTTTCTGTCTTCTAAATCTTGCAAGATTAAAAAATAGCTCCTTGGTTAGGGGTTGTTTTTTATTTACTATAATTATTACAAATAAAAAACGCTGTAAAAACAGCAAAGAAAGAAGGAAATTTATATGAAAATGTTAAACATTTTTTCAAAAAATAATGTTGCACGTGATACTTTTAAAGAAGTATCTGAATTTATGGAAACTTCTAATTTTGAAGAACAAGTTAGAAGTCTTGTAAAGTCATTAAAAATACCAGAAGGGTTTTTAATGAAATCCGAGATCCTTGTAGTTAAATACTCAGAGTCAACAACTGAAGAAAATTTATTTTCAGAAAAATCTTGGTTGAATTTAGTTGATTTTTTGAAAACTCAACTAAAACTATATGAAGAATCTAGTGATAAAGAATCTGTTCAGGATTATATTGTTAAAACAATTAAGAGTCAATGTTATTCTGATAGCGGTTATGGAAAAAATAATAATATCGATAGCATAAGTTATTTAATTTCATACATTGACGAAAATGCAATCTCTTATGACATCAAAGAAAAGAAATTAGTAATGACAACATTGATGAAAGATTGTAATTGTTATGACGATAATAACAATGAATACCGTTTTCAATGTGATCATTACGGATATGTCAATGGTATCGTAAATACAGATTTATTGCGTCTTCTGAAAATGGATTATTTTGGTAATTTTTATAATTTATGTCAGAATTTAGATAAAGAATATTGTCTTAAACTTTTAAAGTATGCTATAGGTTTAGAAGACGAGACTTGGTTAACATCTTTTATTGTTTCAGAAATCAAAAATAACTTTAAAAATGTTGTAGAGTCTTGGGCAGTAGAGAGTTTGAAATTTCATTCGAAAATTTTCCGCTTAGATCTTTTCCCTTACAATTTTTATAAGGGTGGAAACTTTAAAGTCAATAAAGATTTTTATTATGAAAGTACAATAACAGCCGCAATGTCTAAAATGAGTTTGGATGGAAAATATGGATCTGTTGATGAGTTAATAGATTACTACAAAAATTTATTGACAACAATCATAAATAAAGATTATGATTCTATTTTTCAAGTTGACGAATGCGAGTGTAAATGTAGCGACTGCCAAGATGGAGATTGTGAATACTGCGATGAATGCGAATGTGAACCTCAAAAATCTTGGAAAGAAATGGATTATCCAATGGATGAGTGGGAAGCAATCGCAAAATCAGTTAAATTTACAAATCTAGATTTAAAAAAAATGCGAGAAGAACTAACACCTCTGTTAGAACAAGCTTTCGATAATATGATTTTTTCTGAAATCTTTACAGTATCAAATTATTATAATAATTGTAATAAACCAAACGGAGCTGAAGGCTTGTATGACTACTTCAATTTAAATGTGTTATCTGACTTGTTGTACCACATTAAATGGTTCCCTTCGAAGTTTAATCTTGCTAAGATTGTGTATAATGAAGAACATCTTCTTGAAGCAGTAGAAAAATTATCGTTCGCAAAACACCTCAAGGAATTTGAAAATGTAGAGTGCAATACTTCAGTTATTCTTTCCCAAGGTGTTACAGAATATTATTCTGACAAACTTCCTAAATTAGAAAAGTTGGTAAAGGATAAGCTGGGTGATAATGCACAATTAGTTGTGTACGGAACTCCGGAATTTGAGGATCAGATTAAATCCGCTGAATTAGTAGATTTAGCTCCAAAATATCGGATCCAACGAATCTAAATTAAAACAATCCCTGGGTTAGGGGTTGTTTTTTTACTGGTTTTTCGTTATAATTAATAAAAAAGATTTTAATATGGGGCAGTATATGAAAAAAATAGATATTTTCTCAAAAAGAAATGTTGCAACCGATACTTTCAACGAATTATCAAGAATTATTGAATCCTCCGATTTTGAAAAACAAATTAAAGGCTTTGTAAAATCAATGAAGATCCGAGAAGTATTCCTGATGAAATCAGAGGTTATTGGTGTAGACAGTATCGAATTAGCAAATAAAGAAAAAGTTTTTTCAGAAAATACTTGGATTAATTTGGTTGATTTCTTAAAAACACAACTGAATTTATACGAAAATTCAGAAAATAAAAGCTCGGTTCAGGATTATATAACGAAGATAATAGACGAGCATTGTTACACAATATTCAATAATGAAAAAAATATTTCCTCAACGAGTAGGAATATATCTGGTTTAGATTCTTTTCTGCTGGATTTAAAAAAGGCAACAATTTCATACGATATAGACAATAAAACGATGTTGATGTTTAACTCTGAAACTCGACAGTATACTACAAAGGACAATAAATATTTTTATCAGTTTGGATATTATGTTGATAACGAAATTCAAATTAACACAAACCTTCTTAGAATCTTTTCCCTAGATTACTTTTGGAATTTTCAGGTTCTATACAAAAACTTGGATAATGATCTTTATTTAAACTTTTTAAAGTATGCTGTCGGTTTGGAAGATGAGTCCTGGCTAAGTTCTTTTATTGTTTCAGAAATTAGAAATAATTTTCAAAATATTATTTCTTCTTGGATAGAGGAATCTCTGAAGTTCAACTCAAAGGTTTTTCACCTTGAATTTTTCCCTTACAATTTTTATAAGGATGGAGATCTTGTACTTGAACCTAATTTCGAAGACGAGTATGAAATTACCGATTATTTTTCGAAACAGAGCTTTAAGGATGATTTTGTAACTGTTGATGAATTGATCAGTTATTACAAAAACTTACTCACGACAATAATAAATAAAGATTACGATTCTATTTTGCCGAAAGATGAGGATTATGATGAGCCTATTTATTGGGCTAATATGGAATACCCGGTACCTCAATGGGCAGAACAAGTAGATAGTTCAAAATTAACCGAATCTGACATTAATAAGTTGAAAGAGGAACTATCTCCTTTGCTAGATAAGGTATTTAAAAATTTAATTTTATCAGATATATACGCAGCTTCTAACTATTATGTCATACATTCTACTCGTGATGGTTTATATTATAAATTCTCTTTAAATATTTTATCTGACTTGTTACATCACATCGGATACTCACCTTCGAAACTTAATGTTGGAAAAATTATCTTCAGTGAAAGAAAACTTTTACAGACAATAGAGGAACTATCATCGGTTAAATATCTAAAGGAATTAGAAGGTTTTGATTTTGATATATCTGTCATTCTGACTGAAGATGTTACAGAATATTTTTCAGATAAAATCTTAGAATTAGAGAGGTTGGTTAAGGATAAGCTGGGTGATAATGCCGAATTAGTAACCTTCAATTCCCCTGAATATGATGATTGTAGAAAATCGATAGATGTTACGGATTTGTTCCCAAAATATCGCATTCAAAGAATCTAATAAAAAATAACCTCTGGTTTAGGGGTTGTTTTTGTTTTTTGTGATATTTTTTCAGTTATAATTACAACAAATAAAAAAATCCAATCAGTAATATTGGAAAAAGAAAGAAGGACATTTATGACAAAAATGGAAAACAATAACATTGCCATCGAAAGCACACGCCGTGATTGGCATATTCAAAATTTCAAACAACTTTTTGAAAATTTAAAAAGTAATGATACGATTTTGGATAAAAATATCGATGAGCAAACAAAGACGTTTGTTGATTTCGAAGACTTAAGCAAAACATCTTTTGGTAGATTAATTCTAAGTTTCGAGCAAGATGAAGCTTTGATTGAAAGCTTTGAAAATTTACTTTTGAGTTTGATCACATATACAAGGCAGGATTTGCTTGATGAAGATTGTTTTATCGAACTTTGTGCAATTAGAAATGGAAATTTCCCATTCATCTTTTCGGATGACCTAAGCTCTTTGGAATATAAGGAAGAATGGTACGAGGTTCGTTACCGGGATAGTATGATTCGACTAGAAGATTTTATGTTGGTTTATGCAAATCATATTTTGAAAAGTTTTTGGGATAAAAACGATGATCATAATTGCAACGAAATGGGAGAAATCGAAGGTTATTTAACTAAAATGATTTTGGAAAAAGTTGAAGAACTTATCTCAAATATTCAAGATTTTGAAGATTCCCTAAACGATTACAATCCTACAATTTTTATCAATCCAAACGAATATAAGGTTTTGAGTGCAAATGATGTTGACTCTAAGAAGGAATATATCAAAGTTCCCCTTCTGACAGAGTTTAAGCATAAAATTCGTCTGGAAATTAATGGAGCAGCGATTCTTGCTGCATTAAATAAAGAGCAGGACTTGTTTCGTGACATTTTGAAAGAAAGTTTTCTAATTCAATTTGAAAAATATTTGGATTGGATTACCAACACAAAATCCGGCTTGAATTATATCGGGACTCCATCAATTACTGATGTATTCGAACAATACTTGCCAGTTAATTTGCTAAAGGATGAGGAGATTGTAAAATATCTTTATCGTTCAAGAAACGAATTATCTGAGCTCTATGGGGCAAAGGTGTTCCTTTTGCAAGAAATCGTGTCACCAGAGCAATTCAATAGAATCCTTGAATTAAAGAGTAAAGGTTTCAATTTTTAAGAACAAAAGTGGCAATTTCAGCCACTTTTTGTTTTTGATATTTTTTTTTTAAATCTACATTTTCTTTTCTCTGTTATAATTTTAGAAATATTATTTATATCCTAAAAGGATTAGAAAGAAGGAAATTAATGAAAAGCACAAAAGAAATTAGGAATCGTGAGGCTGTATCATATTTTAAAAATATTGAAAAATACTTAAATAGTGAGTCAGCTATCAATAACGTTACTGAAATCATTGAGAGCTTTAATATCCAAAGAAAATTTTCGATTTTCCAAGATATGTTTTCTGTAAATTACGATGATTATGACTTTGAAGATATTCCTCTAATTGATTATTATAATCTGTTGGATTATTTGAAGCAGAATATACCTAACATTTTAGAGTACAAACCGGGATCAATATTATCAGGAGAAGATCACGCTAGACTGATGACTGTCTGTGATGAAATTTCAAAGCAACAAACAATACATCTTATTATTTCTAAACTGGCAGAACAGTTGAAGCCGGTTTCATTATCGTTCGATGTAAATAAATCAGTTATTTTGTTATCTAAAGAAACAACAAATCACTTAAATAGTAAAATTGGAATTAACTTAGAAAATAACACAGGTAAGTTTAATTGTAATCTTTTACCACTTTTCAATTTGGAAGTCTTGGTAAGGCCCTTTATTGATATTATCTCTAATCAACAAGAAATCGTCCTAGCATTTTTGAGATATATTTCTGGTTCTTGTAATATCAAAGAACTATCATCTTATATTATTTCAGAGATGAAATATAACCTCTTAGAGTCAATTAGCAATTTCTCTCTTTCTAAAGAAGGGGCCGATTTGTCAAAATATCCAGCTAATTTTTACTCTGAAGAAGAACTAAACGATGTGTTTTTTGGAAATAATCTCAATCGTAAGTCTCTTTTTAGAGGGATGAACGACTCTTTTTGGGATTGCTGTCTCGCTAATGAAAAAATTAGCCGAATTTTGCTTGAGGCTCACAGCAAAGATAAAATCCCTACCGATATACTTTATTCATTTATCGAAAGAGATTCTTACAACCTTATACCTTGGTATACTAATATGGACAGGAAATCCCAGAGGATGTTTTTGCTCAACACTTTTACTGATGTTGCAGAAAATCCCGACTCTGATCCAATTCCAGTAGATGTTGTTGCAGAATTACTTACAGAAGAAGAACTATTCTTAGTGGCTAAGAAATATTATAAAAATTTACTTAATAATCTACTATCAAAACAGTATACAAAAGCATTACAGGAATCCAAATTCATTGAAATTGATATTGATGAAATATCCAAAAGGGTTTTTGTGAAAAATTACAAAATTCATCTAAAAATTACAGAAGATCAATTGTCTGAATTAAAATTGGAAGTTTTACCTTTGCTTAATCAAGTTCAGGGATTATTGGTTTTTAAAGATATTAATTTAGGCTTTAATATATTGAATTTCAATAATACTTTGGAACATTCAAAAGATTTCTTCCCGCTATTTCTTCGAGATTATGGTGAATGTGCCTTTGAGGATCTTTTTAGAATTTTCGACTGGTATCCACAAAAATATAATTTCTTGACAGTTTATTCTGACGCAGAATCTATCGCCACGAGTTTTAAAACTTTATCTATTCTGAATCGATTGCAGGAAGGTGCTGATTTTGAAATCGACTACTTATTCTTTTTGAAATTTTACAGCGGCCGTGATTGGTTTTCTAATAAGAAAAAGCTTATAGAACAAAATTTGGAAGATATTTGTGGAAAAGAATTTAATTTATTAGCCGAAGAAGATTCTGATGAGTTCAGGAAAAATCTTGAAAATCTTAATTCGTTATTCAGTATTACAACAAATACTCCTAAATTTTCATTCAATTTAAAATAAGAGTCTTGTTAGGCTCTTATTTTCATTAATTTGAAAATATATCGTTTTTTTGATATAATTTAAGAAAAAATGAAAATGCTACCGACCGGTAGTTTAGAAAGAAGGTAATAAAATATGAAAAATACACAACCGATTTCAGACTCAAAAGCCCTGAATATATTCAAGAAAATCGGTAATTTTCTCGATACTGATGAAGCACACCAACAAGTCCTTGAAATTATTTCAGAGATGAAATTAAAGGAAGTTTTTGAAAGGTATCAACATATCATTGAATCAAACTGGAGTGACCCTTGTGGTATTTTTTTTGAAGAAAATTACAAGAGTATTTTGGAGTTCTATAAAGAAAACATTCCGAAATATACCGGTGAGAATTTCCCACCATCAAATGTTAGTGAATTTACAGACAAAGCAAATTTGTTTGTAAATATTGGTAAAAATCCAAACGTGAGATCAATTGATAATTATCTTAGAAAAATTGAAGGATTAGACTTGTGTTTTGATTTGAACGAAGACAAACTTGTGGTCTGCAAATATGATAGAATTTTATTCACCCCCAAAATATATCACAAAATAGGCTCTTTTGTAAAAATGGATGTTTTAAGTTTGTTTAATTTTACGAGTATTTCTAGTATCAAAAATATTCACAAATATTATTCTTGGGTTGGTGTTGAGCATTTGATTCGTTACGTTTCTGGAATTATTACAGAAAAAGAATTTACTTCTGGAATTATTGCAGCGATGAAGAAGAATTTGAGCCACTTAATTGAACTTTGGGTTAATCCGAAAGAAGGCGCAGATGAAGCTATGATGTTCGTCTTTCCTCCGGATTTTTACAGCAAAGATGAAATCATTAATTGCTTTATCAAAAACCCTGACAACTTTGACGAGATGATTGACTCAAATATTTTAGAAAATTTATTGGATCAACAAAATAAAAACAATACATACTTAAAAAGCGTTTTAGAAGATGGAATAAGTATTAATCATCTATCAAAAGAACAATTTTTTGATTTGGTTGTTGCTTTCAACGGTAAGTTTGAAATTGGTGGATATTCCAAATTAAATAATAAAGAAAAATTGTCGGTAGCTTTTGACTACTTCGATGATTATGACCAATTCAAATTGGAAAATATAAACCCAGATCCTGCTCCATTATCTATTTTGCGAGAGTTTTATAGAGAAGATGAGATTTTTGAACTTGCAAAGGAGAATATCCGACAAGTTATAAAAATGATTGAGGAATCTGATGAAGATTATAAAATGGACAATTTGGTTCTTTGTTTGAGAGATGGAGACCGGAAAAAGAGAGTTCGATTTGTGTATGATCCAGCAGACGAGAATCGAACTTTAAGAATTTCAGAGAAACAACTTTCTGAATTAAAAGCAGAGTTTATTCCTATGCTTGAAAAAATCCAGGATAAGATTTGTTATAAATTTAATAATATGCTGAGTTCTTTTGATCCTTTAATTAATACATCTGAAGGGTTTCACAAGGCTATTATCAAAAACAACTCATCCACAACTTTCGGCGATCTTTTTAAATTATTAGATTGGTATCCTGAAAATATTAATGTACTTGTTTGCGCAGATATGATGAAAGATTTTTCTTACAAAATTGAAAGCTGTTCTCTTTTGAGCGACTTAATTAATCTATACGGAATAGATACAAAAATCACCCTGCTATTACCAGAGAAATTTGGTAGTTTTTATAAAGAAAATAAAGAAAAAATTGGCATTTTGTTGAACCAAATGTTTGGCGATAATGCTGAAGTTCTCCTCTCCGGTTTTGAGAAACATACAGAAAAAATCAAATCTGTTTGTAGCAGAACGAATAATTCTAGTAGGGATTTGTTATTCAATTTTGAGGTTGTGAAATAAAAAGTATGAGTTGGTCTCATACTTTTTTCTTTTTGGCTAAAGATCTTGAGAAGCTCTCTTATATCAAATATGCTTCTAAAATCGAAGTCTTAGATTACAAGATTTTCATTAAATTGGGTGGACGTCCAGATTGTAATTGGCCAATACGCAGAAAAGATCAGTTGAATAATATTGCAAAAAAAAATATTAGGTAATGGAACTATTTTTGATCCAGATGATAAGAATATTAGCGATGAACAGAAGGTTTCTAGTGACTACAACCTCTACAACCAAAGTATTGAACCAAAATTTATATTCAAAAAATAAATAAAGTCCAGGTGAACCCTTGCTTTATTTTTTTGTTATTTTCTGTTATAATGAAAGTAACGAAAATGTCAGGAAGAGAGTATTAATTTATGGTTAAAAAAACCAAAAAGATTGCGAATAACAAGTTTTCAAATTTATTCAATAAGTTAGACAACTTTCTTAATCAAGATTGTGCGATTAAATCTTTGGCGGATACATTAGATTCTATAAACTCCAAAGAAATTTTTGATATTTATAGGTATATGTTCTTGAATCGTGATGATAACGTACCATCCAGTGATTTGCTATCCGAAGATAACTGGTTTGATTTTCTAGGGTTTATTAAGGATGGATTAATAAATTCGGACTCAGACTCAAACTTAGACTCTTTTAAAGTTAAGTTACAATCCTTAACTAACATTCGTGATATCATTGATTACAATCTCGGAAACATAAATAACCATCTGCAAATTTTTGATGGGTTATTATTATCATTTGATCTCGATACTAAAGATTTTTCTTTTGCAAGAAGGAAATTGTTGAGTTATTATATTGAAGATCAGGAATTTTATTACAAAAAAGACGGTGGTAATGATGTTGAAATTAACTCTTTGTTTTTATTAGACTTTAGTTACTTAGAATCTATGGGTTCCATTGAAAAAAAATTGGATAATAGAATTGTCAAGGCATATTTGAAATACGTCTCTTCAATAATTTCAGTTGAAGAGTTTGCCTCTGAAATTATCGAAGAAATCAAGAATCGTCTGGATAAAATTAAGCAGGAAATTGTTGATAAAATGTTGGATATCAAAATTCCAAGATTTGATCTTTACCCGGTTTCACTATACTCAGAGGAAGAGTTGGAAGATTTCTTTATAAAAAGAAAAGAGAACTTCAGATATTTTATCGAATCTGGTTTTTTTGATAGTGTTTTGTCTGGGTATGATGAACATAATTATTTTTATGATTTTTTGAAATCTAAGTTGACAATTAAAAATTTGAGCGACGATCTTTTGCTAGAGGCAGTTTCAGTTGAGGAAAACTCTGTATTTATTAAAGGGTACTCTGATTTAAGTGATGATGATAAAATGGGCTATATTTTTAAATTATTTGAAAAATATAATCCAAAAAGCCTACAATATTATGATCGCCAAATATTGAAAAATGTTTACAAAGGTAAAATATTTGAGTTTATTAAAAAAACCTATAAATATTATTTAAACAAATTTATTTCTGGTGAAAAACTCGAATACGAAGAATACCTCGGGCTTATAATTTCAGACTCTGAAGAAGAAAAATTTGTTTTGTTCAAAGATGATTATTTTTCTAAACCCTACATAAATTTATCAGAAGATCAAATTTCTGAATTAAAATCAGAGTTGGAACCTCTCCTTGAATTAATTTCAGATGGATTTTATGTTACAAACAATGATAATAGATTGTCTGATTTTTTAGATCCAGACTGTGGGGTTCAAGGTTTGGGCTATTGCTTTAATTTGAGATTTTATAACCTGTTTTATAAATTGTTTGATATTATAGAATGGTATCCTAAGAAAATAAACTTTGTACAAAATGTAGACGATGAGAAAAGTTTATTAGTTTTGCTTGATAAATATTCATTTTTAAGAGTTGTCGAAGATAACCCTGAGTTTGATTGCAAATTGATTTTAAAATTTGGAAATAATACGGACTGGGCAAGCAATAATAAAGACAAGATCTTAGGTTTGATATATAATATTCTTGGTAATAAGGTATTGGTTCTATTTGACGGAGATGACAGCTGCGAAGAGTTGAGTCTTGCAGAAATATACCTTTCTTATAACAAAAAAAGTCATTTTTATAACATTCAAAAAAAATAATGGTGGAGCTCAATCCACCATTTTACTTTATATTATTTTAACTTTCTGTTATAATTTAAGAAAATGAACTTTAAAAGAAAGAAGGTAAAAAAATGGTAAAAATTGGAAAGATTTCAGACTCCGTTGCGCTTGAAAGTTTTCGAGAGATTGATGATTTTCTGAAAAACAAAAAAGAACAGGCACAAAAAGAAATTGTTGAATTTCTTGATGGATCCTTAGTAAAGGTTATTTTTGAGATTCATCAAGATTTTCCGTATATACCAAGCAGGGGTTCTACGTATCAGGAAGTCCTGAAAAAAGGAAATTGGTTCAACATTATTGATATTATTAAATCTTTAGTTGTTTCATTGGAGAATCCTGATCTAAAAGGCATAAGTATCGAAGATACTGGAAAATTGATCAGAAGATGTCAAGATAATACTAGTGGAAATCTCAATTCAATTTCTAGTTTTTTGACAAATTTTTCAAAGAAAATGATATCTTATGATATATCAAATAAGTGTTTATCTTTTAACACCTTTGAGTTCATAAATCTTGAAGGGAACGGTAAAAAAGTATTTGATTCTTATGATTTGGCTTTTATGACCTGTGAAGATGAAAGTGTTTTCACAAACGGAATTAAACTTTTGGATTTTTCAAAAATTTCATCTGTCGAGAGTATCATAGATAACGCTAAGGATCCGTTTGTATTTCAGTTTTTGAAATATATAGCTGGAATTATTACAGTCAATGATTTAGCTTTATCAATTTTAGCAGAAATAGAAAACGAAATCCCGGAAATTGTTAGTGAATGGACTACAAGTCCTATTGATAAAAATCTTCACTTTCACAAGTTTCCTGCAAAATTCTACTCGAAAGAGCAAATCGCTAATTTTCTTGTGAATAATGAAGAAAATTTCAAGACTTTTAGATCTCGTGGTTTTTTCATTGGGCTTTACAAGAGTGATGTTGAAAACAACAAATATCTTAGAATGATTTTAGATGAGGCTTTTGATATCAACAATATAAATGACACTCCATTCTTTTCATTCCTGGAGGACGAACGTGCTAATATTATTCAGGGTTATTCTAAATTAAGTTCAGAAGATAAGAAAAAATTGATTTTTTCAAAATTCAAAGAGTTTTCACCTTTTAACGAAAAGAATTGTTACAATGTTGATCTTCTAGGTTTTTTCGAGAACGATGAGATATTTTGTTTTATAAAAAACACCTATAAGTTTTTAATTAACAAATTAAAATCTGACGTTTTGATTGAGAAGAGGGAAGAAGATTGTTTATTGGTGGAACTGGACGGTGAAAGCAAGTATGTAAAATTCTACGAAGATTTCTTCTCGAATCATACGCACAAATTAAGCGAATCTCAGCTGTCTGAATTAAAATTAGAATTAATTCCTCTTCTTGAAGAAGTACAGGACAAATTTTATATATTCCTAATAAATGATAAAAAGTTATGCTTTGAGTCAATTGACAGTACGAAAGGTATCTTGCAGGCTATCGATATTAAAAATAAGTTCTTATTTGGAAGATTATTTGACGTCCTTGATTGGTATCCTAAAAAACTAAGATTTGTAACTGACTTTTTAGATCCCGAGGATTTTATAAAAGCTGTTGAAAAATTCACCTTTATCAACAAGATGAATGAGTCAGAAAATTGTGATATATCAGTTATATTCTTATCAGAAGGCGAACAGAACTGTATCCACAATAATAGAAATTATTATGTACCCACAAAAGAGTGGGTGTTCAAGCGGTACGCTCAATTAACAGGTACGATTAAACGCAAAGTTCCTAGTGGCGTATTGGTATCCGAGTGCTGCACCGAGGATTTTGAAGAAAAACAGAAATTCTTAGATATAGTATTATCCTATAATAAGAATATGTCAATTTATGATATTGAAATCTAGAGGTGAGTTTTGAACTCGCCTCTTTTTTCTATTTATAATTTTAAAAATAAATAAAACCGATTATTCGGTTAGAAAGAAGGAAACTAAAATGAAAAAAACTAACGGATATAAAAGTGATTTTTCTGTTTACTCAAAGAAAATATTGGCTCACTTAAATAGTGAAAAATTTCCAGAACAGTTGCTCGAATTTTTCGAATCAATTCGTATAAAAGATGTATTTGAGGTTTTTCAAGATTTATATTGCGATGTTTACCATTCATCTACTGATAGTATCTCTGATTATTTGCGAAATGTCAAAGTTATCAATCTCTTAGATTATTACAGGAAAAATCTTCCCAAAGAATATAAGTATTCAAGTCTGAGGGAAGATTCAGAAATGAGTGAATTTTCTAGAAAGTTTGAAAGGTTAGTGGAAACCTATGATTTTGAAAGGAATGAGAATTACAAGAGAATTTGTCGCTTTTTGAAAAAATTCGAAAAAACGCAAATTGGGCTTGATGTGGAAACGCTCGACTTGAAGCTAGTTAGAAACTCAACTGAAATTCCAACCTTGTGCGATTTGGATTCTGATACCTATTCGAAATTGGATGATACTACCCAAACAATCAAAATTTTAGATTTGCTTAACATCAGCACCATCAATAATCTTAATTATGGTTCTGTTGAAAAAAAATTCAACTTTAATCTTTTAAGATACATCGCTGGAATTATTGAAGGAGAAGAATTTGCAGCTGAACTTGCGAAAGAAATTGCTGAGAATGTTGCAAAGGAGATTGCTTACTTATCTATTTCTTCAAACCAATCATCTTATGTAAATTTAGAGGAATTTCCTGCTGTATTTTTTAAAGATGAGGATTTGATTAATTTTATTTTCAGATTGGAAGACTATTACGAGATTATTCACGGCATATATAGAAATGATCAGAATAATAAAAAGTTAAAATCAGCTATGGTTAATCATTTTGATGTAACTAAACTCAATCGGGATCTGCTTTATAAATTGCTATATTCCTTTGAGTGTAGCGGAGGAGATTCTCTAGTTCAAATTAAGGGATATTCTGGTTTAAGTGCAAAAGAGCAAAAGGATGTTTTGTTTTCAACCTTTGATGATTCTGATGGAATTAAAACTGTTCCCGTTAATGTTCTAAAATATCACCTGAATGATGATGAGATGTTCGAGGTTGTCAAGAATAAAACAAAAGCTGATCTGTTGGATATTCTTTCAGGTAAAGAAACTGATGAAAAACGGAATCTTGTTACCGTGGAAAACAACCAAAAGAAATACAAGATTGTTCTAAAAAGTGAATATCCACTGTACGATTTTAATTTCAAGATTAACGAAAAACAAATCTCTGAATTAAAATCAGAACTGGTTCCAATTCTTGAACAGTTACAGAATGTTCTTTACTATGATACTGATTTCTTTGTAAGAGAGTTTGATAAGTTTCCTGACACAAAGGAAAATTTTTTTAAATATGTAACAGATAATAAAGATTATCTTTTGATTAATTTATTTAAAAATATCGATTGGTATCCTAACGAGTATATCCTGTCAACTAAATTTTCTAACATCTACGATTATTCAAAGGCAAAATCGAGATCACACTTTGTTAATAGATTGTCAGAAAAATTCGGATTCAAATTGAACGCTTATCTTTATAGCACACAAGAGATTTCAGATGGTTCTAATAATGGTGTTTTAGATAAGATCAATAAAAATAAAAATTTAAAATTATTCAAAAAGGATTTGGGTGAAAATTTCAACCTAGTTTATCCTAATTTAATCGACAATTTTCAAGATGAATACGATAAAATTTTTAAAGGATCAAAGCTTAACAGAAAATCATTATTATTTAGTTTTTCAAAAAAACAATAAAGAGGTTTTTACAACCTCTTTTTATATTTGTTTTATAATTTTATAAAAAAAGAATTTCGTTAATGAGATTCAAGAAAGAAGGAAAAATAATGAAACAAAATAAATTTTTATCAATTATTGATGAAATGGCTACTCTTAAGGAAAACGGATCTATGTTGAATCAATTTTCTGAGAAGTTTGAAAAACTTGTCAATCTTCGTAAAGAAGCTAATAAGATGGATTTAAAAAAATCCGTTTTAAATAATATTTCTAAAGATACAAAATTTGAAGATTTATCAGATGAATTTCTAGATGAATATTGGAGATGGTTTGTTACTATCGATGGAAACAAGGTTGATAAACTTTTGGAAAAAATACAACCTTACTCAAATATGTCAGACCAGTTGTTGAGCCTTGATTTGTTATCTATTTATTATGATATCAATCAAAAGAAATTTGTTATCTACAACAAAGCTGAATTTGGATCGGTAGAAGATTTCAAGGAACGTTTTGAGAAACGGGCGTTTTATAAAGCTCTAGAATTTGATAGTATTTTCCCCTTTGATTCAAAAGGAAATCCTAATTCAAATTTGTTATTTATAACTACTTTTCGCAAAATTTCTCGTAGATTTCCTAGAATGATAGAATCAGATGAGGATTTAATTTTTGTAAAATATGCTTTCGGTATTAGTGATAAGGATGATTTTTATGATTATCTTTTATCCGATATTGATGAAATATTTAAACAAATTAAAGAAGATTTTTTTACAGATAAAGATTTTTACTTTGATTTTTACCCAGCAGAACTTTTTGAAGAGCACGATCTTGTGTCAAAACTCGAAGAGGCCCTGTTTAAAGATCGGGTTTATCACGATCTCGCAGCATATTTTGAAAATTACCAAAATAATAAATATTTTTGTGATTTTTTGAAAAAATATTTAAATCAAAAAAATGAAGATGATTTGAAAAAATTGATGTCTCTAGAAAATGATTTAGATAAGTTTATTTAAAAAGAGGTTGTAAAAACCTCTTTTTATTGTATATAATTAAAGAAAAAAAATAATCTCAACATTGAGATTTTAGAAAGAAGGTAATAATGAAAAGCACTAAGGATAATAAGCCCGCAGTAAAATTTTCTGATATTGTTAAAGAGCTGCACTCTTATGCTAACAGTGAGCAGGCTATTGATGATTTTGCTTCTGAATTACTCAAAATTGCAAACTTACCGGAAGAGTTTGAATTGTCACTGTCTTATTTCGGCGATGATAAGGCTAAAAGCTATTTGCGAAAAAAGACAAACTTAAAAACTATTATACTTTCTGGAATTAGCAAGAATACCGGTGAAAATTTAAGAAAAGATTTCCTTGAAACTTATGAAGAATATTTTGAAAAATATATAACTGGCGGTAATCCATTTATAAATCTATTGCATACAATGATAGATTTCAATCTATATTATGATATATTGAAGAAAAGGTTTGTAATTTACGAAAATCCTAGCTCTGGATTTCTTGATGAGTTCAAACTTTATTCAAAAAAGGATTTTTCTGGTACTTATGTGAGTGGGGTTGATACAATTTTTCCGATTTCAATTTCAGATAAAAAACAAAATTCAAATTTATTGTTTTTAAGAACTTTGAATGGGTTGTATGATTTTCCAATAAAAATAAGTGGTGATGATGAACTTATATTATTGAAGTACATTTCTGGTTTGATTGATATTAAGGAATTTTCAACTGAATTTTTAAAGAATATTAATTCTAATATAGAATTTGTCGTCGAAGATTACCTAAACTTATCTAGCAAAATTGCAAAAGAAGATGTTTTATCATTGTATCCATCTGTAATCTTTACAGACGATGAATTGGCTGAATATATAAGCGTTCAATTATTTGATTCTGAGAAATTTAATTATCTTTCAGGAATTTTTGAAAATAGAAAAGATAATAAACATATTTGTTCATTCCTTGAAAGGTTTTTAGATCCAACTGTAACTAGTGAAGGAAAAATTCTTTCTTTGATTGCCTCAGATCCACACTTTAAATTTGAAAAACTTCCTGGATTAAAATCAAAAAATAAAAAAGAATTAATTCTAAAATTAATGAAAAAATCCAAGAGTGTGGTATCAGTTGTTCTGTTGGACATTTTTGAAAAAGATGAATTGTATCAAATCTTCAAAAATACAGCCGTTTACCAACTCGAAAAGATGATTAATAATAAAAAAATTAGAAAGCAAAAAGGTATTTCGGATTCCAATTATTTATTAATTGGAAGTAGAATTGTAGAATTTGATGATGAAATTCCAAATATTGTAGTTGGAAAACAACAACTTGCTGAATTAAGAAAAGAGATTGTACCTTTACTTGAAAAAATTCAGGATAAGGTTTATTTGGCACTTAATATCAATGGTATATTCGTACCTGATAACCCAAAATCTCCTGAAGAGAAGCTATTTGATATCATTCACTCCTATGAAGATAAATATGGTTTTTATTACAATTTATGTAAGTTGTTGGATTGGTATCCATCAAAATTCAAGGTTCTTGTAGAACAGGAAAAGAATTTAAGGTGTCTTGGTAAAATTTCATATATTGATAAAATCAAAAAGAAGTTTGGTTTGGATGTTGAATATATATTTCTTATTCACAAAGAATCACCTATAAAATCCGAAGAAGATCTGTTTGATATTATGGGTGATGATTTTGATGACGCAACTGTGATCTTTAAAGAATTTATGAATAAGATTGAATTTGATGAATTAGAATTAAAAAAATCTTACAGCAAAATGACTAAAATTTCGTCGGTAAGTTTATCCTATTAAAAGAGGTTTAAAAACCTCTTTTCTTTTATAATTAAAGAAATAAAATATCTCTGAATTTATTTCAGATAGAAAGAAGGAGTTTTACTAATGGTAATTAATGCAAAAAAAGAAAGTGAGAAATTACTTAATTTGTCGACAATCACGAAAGAAATTCTTGCTTATTGTGATACAGAAGAGGCTTTGGAAAATCTCAAAGAAGAGTGGTCTAATTTTAAAAATTTTAGACCAGCTATTGAATTGATTGAAAATTACACTATTCAAAGCGAAGCTGATGAATACTTTGATTTGACAAAGGAAACTTCGGCAACCAAAATTATTTCTAATTATTTTGACAAAGAGAAGCCGATGAAGTGGGATGATTTAAGTGATGATTTCAAGAATGATTATAATGTAATCTTAGATAATTTACAAAAACACTTAAATAAATTAATTTTTCAATTTAAAGGTGTGAGTTTATCTTACGATACACACAACAAGAAGTTTGTTTTTTCAAGAAAAAGAAACGAATCTGATGATTACAGAAATTTTAATTGTTTATTGAAAGGAAACGACTTAGAAAACTTTATTAGCACCTCTTTGTTGGTCTTGGTTGACCTAACGAGGTTTTCATCAATATCAAATTCCTACAAAACAAAAGTTGAATTTATTTGGTTTAAATATATTTTTGGTATGGCCGAACTAGAAGAATTTCTCAAAGAGTTATTAGTTCAGGCGAAGAGAGACTCTAAAGCTAAATTAAAATCATTTGTTAATAATGTTGAATTTGACGGGGATTACCCGGCAAAATTATTCAATAAGAAGTTTGTTGAAGGTTATATTTATAAGAGTGTAGTTGTTGCGGCTCGAAGTTCTAAAACAGTTACAGTCGAACACATCTTAAATACAAATGAAGATGAATATTTTAATAGTATTTTAAAAGAGTGTTTGGATGTTTCTAAATTATCTGATCAGGCCTTTTACGCTCTTGTAAAGAATGAAAGTGATTCTTTCATAATTGGCTACAGTGATCTACCTGAAGATTTAAAAGTTGAATTTGTCAGGGATGTTATTAAAAGATGGGGACATCAAATCAGCCCCCTATCAAATATGCTTACTAAAAAAGAATTGAATGATTACTTTTCAAGAAAAGAAATATTTGGCTTTTTTAAAGAAACTTTGAAGGAATTGTTAGAAGCAATTCGTCAATCTAAAGTAGAAAAGTATAATGTCTATTATATTAAAGTTGATGAAAAAGAATATATTCCAATTTCCGGTTACAAACCAGACTTCAAAAAATACCTGAAAGAAGATGAACTCTCTGAATTAAAAACAGAGTTAATTCCTATTCTTGAAAAAATCCAGGAGGAGATTTTTGTTTCCTGCTCTTCGAACGTATGGAAACATATTTCAATTTCAAACTTTTTGAATTTGAACGAAGAGGAATTATTAAAAAAAATAATCCCTAATTTAGAGTACGGTGATTTCCTAATACAAGTATTTGACTTGTTGGACTGGTATCCAAATAAAATAAAGTTATATACGTTGATGGATAAACCTGGAAGAGAATCTTTATCTACGTTAGAAAGTTTAAAAAGACAAGACCTTATCAAAATAAGAAAATCGTTTGTTGATTTTTTATCTTATAAAGAGATATTTGATAAGCTGAAATCTATTTCAGTTGAATATTATTTGTACGAGAAACAATATTCAACTGCCAGATTGGCCTACAATATTAAAAATGAGAATGAATTTGATTTAATTATTAAAGAATCACTCGGAGACTTTGATAAGTTCTTTGGATATATTGGAAAAAATATAAATAAAGATGATTTTATCAAAATTAATAACTCAAATTTTTCAAATATGAGTTCGTTTCGTGCGGATGTTTTCTTGTAATAAAAAGGTGCGTGGTTATCCGTGCACCTTTTCTTATATAATTAGAGAAATTAATTATTTCTGGAATTATTCCAGTAGAAAGAAGGAAAAATTTAACTATGGTTATTAGTGTAAAAAAAGAAACTGAGAAAACGTTAAGTTTATCAAAAATCACAAAAGAAATTCTTGAGTATTGTGATACGGAGGCAGCCATCGAAAACCTGCGAGATGAATGGTCTAAGTTTAAGGATTTTAAAAATCTATTAAAAATTGCACAGTACTATTCGCCAACCTATTACAACATTAAGAGTGCAGGCACGTTTGGCCTAGATGAAGAGCTTTCATTCTTAGATAAGATGAGAAAAATGTTATCTTCTGATGGTGTGTCAAAATGGACTGATTTAAGTAAAAAAGATAAAACCAATTATAATCTTCTACTTAACGAGGCTCGTGATAACTTCGATGTTATTACCAGAGAACTTTCTCAAAAAGACCTATCATACGATGTTTTTCAAAAGAAATTTGTTATATCTTATGAGAAACAAAATGATTATAACTATGAATCCATCAACTACATCTATTCAAAAAACGGCTGTGCAGATAGGGTTAACACAAATCTTTTGGTGCTATTTGACTTGAGTAGAATTTCAACAATGCAAGCGTCCTATAATACAAAATTGGAATTTGTTTGGTTAAAATATCTGTTGGATTTGGCAAGTTTAGAAGATTTTTTGAAAGAGGTTCTACAACAAATTAAGCGTGAAGCAAAATCTAAATTAAAAAACTTTGCAACAACGTTAGAATATAATCAAAGTTACCCTAGTAGATTGTTTAATAAGTCGTTGGTGGAAAAATATATCAAAGAAACCTTCATCACTGATGGACACCGTTCCTACGTTAAAGTCACAGATCGAAATATTTTAAATTTCATTCTCAAAAATAACACGGACGATTACTTTAATAATATTTTAAAGGAAAATCTACGTGCGTCAAAACTGAGTGGTCGGCAGTTAGTTTACTTGACGCTCTACCAACCTGATTTTTATATTGATGGTTATTCTAATCTTGATGATACTCATAAAAAATCAATGATCAGAAATATTTTGCTTGATTGGTCTAATGATGAAATTTTTACTTCTAGAGATTTGGATATTAATTTTATCAAAAATTATTTTACAGACGAAGAAATTTTTATTGCTTTTAAGAGTAGAACCAAGGAAATTTTGGAGGCAATATCATCAGAATCCACCCATCCACATTTTTATGATCATAATCTTATTAAATTGGAAAATGGCAATTACATTTGTGTCGAGGATTCATCAGAGCCAACATCGTCGGGTTTTTCAGAGTCTCAACTTTCTGAATTAAAATCAGAATTTATTCCAATTCTAGAAAAAATTCAGGATGTGATTTTGGTCGATTATAAGGGTGGAAATAATAAATATATCTTAGAATCTATTATTAATCCAACTTTAACGAAAGACAAAAAAAATAAAAGTTTACTTGAAAATCTTGAATACGGTGATTTTTTAAAGTGGATTTTTAAACTATTGGACTGGTTCCCAAGCCGATTCTATTTGATTAATAAAGTAAGCAATTTCGATCTTGAAGATAAGAATAATCCTGAAATTATTAAAGATAACGAGTTGTACCGTTTTCGTAGAGAGGTTGCTTCTCTATTGCGGTTTAAGGATATTCTGGAATTTGCTGGTGCAGATTATGTGCGTTGTTGTATAGTAGAAAATCGTCCTGCTAGTCCTTATGAGTACATCTTTGATTCTGATGAGGTGTTTAGAAAAATTCTTAAATTGTCTCTGGGTAAAGATATTGATTTCTTAGAATATGCTTCTTCAAATTTAAATCAAAACGTATACAACAAGAGAGATTTTAATATAACCGGTCTCAATTCTCCAAGAATTAGAATTTGATTTTTAAGAGAGGTTTAAATAAAACCTCTCTTTTCTTATATAATTAAAGAAATAAATTAACTCTGGATTTATTCCAGTAGAAAGAAGGTGCCAAATGGCAATTAATAATGAGATTGTTAAACCAAAACGAAAATTGTCGGATGTGGCAAAGGAGGTTCTCGCTTATTGTGAGACTGAACAAGCAGCCACTGATTTGAAGGACGCAATTCTTAGTATTGGAAACCCTCAACTAACAATAAAGATCTTATTGCAAGAGATTAGATTCGAATACAAGGAAAATCGAAACTCTTATTCGTATTATGATTACAAGGATCTGAAAAATTTTTACGATCCTAGTATCCAAAAGTGGTCTGATTATTCCAAAGATTTTATTGATTTTTATAAAAATAAATACTATTATTCCCAAAGTTCAATCAACAATAAGGCTTTAAAAAGTTTTAATAGAAAGGCAATTGCTTACGATGTTAACCTTAGTAAATTTATCGCTGTGGAAAAGCCATATTCAAATGATATTCTAAAAGTTCAGGATATTAACGGAGATGATTCACTGAACGTTAATTGTTGGAATTTATTAAATTTAAAGGAATATTCTTCTTTGAAAAGCAAATATAAGCAAAAAGAGATGAACTGGTTTAAATTTATTACTGGTCTGGAACCTATCGATGGTTTTGTTGGTGATTTATTGAAAGAAATTCCAAAGAACATCAAAAAATCTTTAAAATCATTTTTAGAATCCCAGTCTGTTGATTTGTGTAATTATCCGTCAGAATGTTATTCACAAAATGAACTCAAGAAATTTATAACTGATGATATTTTCTACAATGAAAAGGTTTTGGGTTCGGATGGTATGCTAACAGCATTACTAAATAGCAATCATTCAAACTCTTATTTTAAGGATATTTTGGAATCTATGTTTGATAAGGAGATGATGTCAGGCGTGAACCTATTGTTTACCTTGAGGTTTGATCCGAATATCAAAATCAAGAACTTTTCTGAATTGAATGAAGAAGAAAAATCACAAATTATTTATTCTAGTTTGTCAGATTTTGAGAAAATACCTGATTTTATTTTGGATCAGTTTATGACTAGAGAATACTGGGTTAAGGCTTTTACTGAGACAAATACTTATTTGTTGAACAACATTATCTGTGGAAACGATCCGAAAGAATTTTTGAAAGACTCCAAGTATAGAGGAAATTTTTCTGATGAATTTATCGTTATCAACGATAAATTTGTGTTTGTTGATTATATCAAACGTCACAACCCTAGCGAGCTGACCTCTTCTGTATTTCTCACAGATAGTGAGTTTTCTGAATTTAAATCAGAAGTTGTTCCGTTGCTGGAAAAAATTAAGGATGAAGTTTTGTATAAAGCTCCATCTAACAACCTTTCGGTAATCAAAGGTGAGACAAAAGATAAAGTCGGCTTGTTGGTAAAATTGCTGATGGATGATCCTGGAATTACAACACAGTCATTCGTTCCTTATTTACAAAATATGTTAGGTATCCTTCCAAACAAGTTTGATTTATTTTTTGATGGAAACCTATCAGAATATAACAAAGATGAACTGTTGGATTTTCTAGCAATCGATGATATTATTAATTTTGAAAACTTAAACATTCTTGTTACAGAATCAGATTGTAATATAAATACCACCAGAATTGGATATAAATACAATAGTAAGATTGTAAAAATGTTGGATAAATCCGAGTACGATCATTTCATACTATTGGCAGATTACGGATCGGGAATCCGTTGTCCTAAATTCTTTGATAAAATTAAAATAGGCTAGGATTTAATCCCAGCCTATTCTTTTTTTATGTTTTTCTTTTTTAAAAGGTTTTCCTTTTTTATTTTCAGCAACGTGCCCACCTTTCAATCTTGTGTGGAAAAAGTAAGTATATTCCTGCTCGTCTTTCAACTTAGGTTTTCCTGACGGTTTCGTTACAACCTTGAAACCCTTTTTCTTTTTACCGTAAGTCAAAAGTGCGAAAAATCAGAAAATGAATAACACGATTGACCTTCCCATATTGAGCCAAAATTTGCCGAAGCTACTATTTGTTTGATATACTCATAATTTTCAGGGCGTTTATATTTAAGTGGTTTGGCTTCACGGCTGACCTACCACCGAAACTAATTTCCTCTAGCTTCCAAAGGCAATAAAACAATTCAATTAAGCTAATTTGTATTTGTCAGTTGTTGCAA
>ERZ772961.91-NODE-91-length-44053-cov-4.287536_pt1 | contig 44053 bp, 38 predicted proteins | sample MGYA00580677_ERZ772961 | MGnify/ENA primary metagenome ERZ772961 (study PRJEB29015, sample SAMEA2738088) | human oral metagenome | biome: human oral; feature: human-associated habitat; material: saliva | place: China | collected 2227 ... | reverse complement strand
ATTGTTGTTATTGTTTTGCTGACGATTGTTTTGTTGCTGGTTTTGCTGTGTTGTACGTTCTTCACTCGTCGTTGGTTGTTCAAGTTGGAACTCGTTTGTAATTGGGTCCGAACTATTCTTACCAACAGTCACAACAAGAGTAACAGAAACGCTTGGTCCACTAATATTTTGGAATGTTACAGAATTTCCAGAAACTGTTTGTGATTGACCGTTTGCAGTTACTTTAAATTGTGGTTTATCTTTAGAATCTGTTTGATATTTATCCCATGTTACGGTTAATGTCTTTTTAGCTTTATCATAAGTTGCTTTTAAGCCTGAAGGAGCATCAATCGTTGTACCGTAGTTAGTTGATTGTGCGGTAGGGACGTGACCTTTAACAAATAATTCTGTAGCAATCATATTTGCTGGAGTTCTAGGTCCAGGTAAGCTTAATGGGTCAGAGCCGATTTCGATTTGCTGTTTAACAACACTATCTGGTTGTACCCAATCATCTCCGCTAGAAGATTCCGCCATATATTTCATTAAGTAGTAATAAATGAGTCTTGAATATTCTTGTTCAGTAGTATCTACACCGCCGCCTTTTTCATATGGATTATCGTAACCGGTCCATGCAGAAATTGTATAGTCGGTAGAGTACCCGATAAACCAAGAGTCGGGAATGATATCTTCATAATCACTAGCACCCATTGCACGTTTTTGCTCAACTGTGTAGTTTGATGAACCAGTTTTGGCAGCTGTAGGTAATCCTGGGATAGAGGCTTGAGTTGCGAAACCATATTTGAATGAATCTTTAAGAACATCCGTAATCATATAGGCTGTTGAATCTTTCATCGCTTGTTTTTGTTCTGGTTTAAATTCAGTTACCTGACCATCACGAGTTGTGACTTTTGTTACCGTATATGGTTTTGAATAAGTACCGTAATTACCAAATGCGGCATATGCGGCAGCCATTTTAATTGGTGAAATATCTGCACCAATTGAGTTACTTTCAACTAAGTAGTCTTGACCATCATTTTTAATTTGAATATCTAGATTGTTCAAGAATGATTTGATATTTGTTTCGCCAACAGCTTTAAAAGTTTGGAGAGCTGTTGTATTTCTCGAGTAAACGAGGGCAGTACGTAATGTCATTGCACCTTTGTGACTGAAATCCCAGTTGTTTAACTCAACACCATTTGAATAAGTAGTTCTTTTATCCATAATGGTTTGACCAGTAGAATAATTTAAGTATTCAATAGCTGGGCCATAGTCGATAACCGGTTTGATAGTGGAACCGGTACTACGTGAATTGTCAGTTACTCGGTTATAGCCAAGTAGTGTTGTTTGTTTACGGCCACCGTTTACAGCACGAACGGCACCAGTTTTTGTATCAAGCATAACAACAGCATTTTGAATTTTATCATTCACATATTGAATGTAATCATTTGTATTTACAATATCGTATAAACGTTGTTGCGCTTTTGAGTCAATCGTTGTTTCAATTGTAAGTCCGTCGTTATAAGGATCAAGTCCTGTTTTTTCTTGAACTTCTTTTAAAACCATTGTTACAAATGAATCGAAAACAAGTGCTTTATCATTACTGTTTACGCTGTTATCATGTGCGATTAATCCTTCAGTAATTGGAGTAGCAACCGCTTCGTCATATTGTTCCTTTGTAATTTTTCCATTTTCTTTCATGGAGTAGAGTACTAAGTCACGACGTTCTTTTGCTTGATCAGCATTTGCATATGGGTCGTATGAATTAGGTGCTTGCGGCATACCAGCAAGTAGTGCTACTTGTGGAAGAGTTAAATCAGATAATTCTTTATTAAAGTAGTAATGGGATGCAGTACCAAATCCATAGACATTATTTGCCATATAGACTTTGTTTAAGTAATACGTCAAAATTTGTTCTTTAGAGTAATTACGCTCTAATTGAAGTGCGAGCATAATTTCTTGAATTTTACGTTTATAGGTTTGGTCTTCTTTTTTCGTTGAGAATACTGCTAACTTCACTAACTGTTGAGTGATAGTACTACCACCTTGAGTGATTTGACCCGCTTTTGCGTTTCGTAGGAATGATCCTGCAATACGGATTGGGTCAATCCCCATATGAGAGTAGAAGCGTTTGTCTTCAATCGAAGTAATGGCATCTTTTAGTAATTGAGGAACTTGTTCACTGGTGATCAGATCTCGTTTTTCACCTCCGAGCGAATAAATTAGTTCTCCATCTTTATCAAGAATTTTAGTTTCAGTAGCTCCTTCTAAATCGCTTGCTTGAATGGTAGGAGCAGTTGCACCGTAGTAAGCGAAGATTGCAACGATAGCAAGAATAGCCACAGTCACAAAAGCAGCAATGCCGATTAAAATTTTCTTCCAGAGTTTTTTCTTAGAAGAAGCGGGCGCTTTTTTCTTCGTATGACGATGCTGTGATGAACGGGTTTGTTCAGTATTATTTTCAGTCATAGTTGACCTCCTTTATAATAAAGTATCCACTGCGTCTAAATAATTGAGAGTCATCTGCAGGGATAGCTGAATTTCTTTGCCTTTTTCTCTTATATAGGTCAAAGGAATGGATTGACGTGTAGAGTTTGAATCATAAATGAATCGTTCAATCCATTTGTATTCAAGTAAATAATATTCCTTCAGACTAGAAAAATAGAAAATAACAAATGTGATACCGCCTTGTTCACAGCACTCTTTCATATGTTCTAGCTGATGCGTATGAATATTCTTTAGAGGAAATGAAGTTTTATTTCTCGTTTCCTTCGCTTCAAAGTCGATATATCTTCCTTTATAGACACCATTATAGTCAGTCGTTGATGCCTGACGAAAATAGGCTTCAGTAATTTGGGCTGCACTTCTGGCAGGGTAGTTTACTTTAACGACTTGAATCGGTGTCGGTTTCTTATGGATGACGGCTCGCTTTTGAAGGCGATAGAGTTCATTGGTTTGATTCAATATATTCTCTAAACCCATACCGCGACTACTGTAGTTTGTTTCCATTGTTTGAGATCGAGTAGCGCGTGATAATTGTTTTTGTCCTTTTGGATATTGAATCATTTTATCCCTCCTATGGCGTCTATTATAACATTTTGGGCGAAAAATGAGAAAAACTATTGCTTTTGTTACCTTTTCTTAATCTCTATTCAAAATTCTTGTTAAATTAAACCTGAATAAGTCAATTATGTTTTACAAAAGAAGAAGAGTATTGTAAAATAAATGAGTATGTAAATCCATTCATCTTTAAGGTGAATAATGAATTTATGGAGGAATAATATGACAGCAAAATTCGAAAAAGTTGAAACAAATAAAGTAGTTTTAACATTTGAAATCTCACAAGAAGATATTAAAAAAGGCCTAGACCAAGCGTTTAACCGCGTTAAAAAGAACGTGAACGTACCTGGTTTCCGTAAAGGTAAAGTAAGCCGTCAAGTATTTGAAAAAATGTACGGTGAAGAAGCTTTATACCAAGACGCATTAAACATTCTTTTACCAGATGCATATGATAACGCAGTTGAAGAAACTGGAATCTTCCCAGTAACTCAACCAAAAATCGATATCGAATCTATCGAAAAAGGTAAACCATGGGTTATCAAAGCAGAAGTAATTGTAAAACCTGAAGTTAAATTAGGTGAATACAAAGGTTTAACTGTTGAAAAACAAGATCGTACAGTATCTGAACAAGATGTTGAAGATCGCTTATTACAAGAACAAGCTCGTGCAGCTGAATTAGTTGTAAAAGAAGATGCAGCTGAATTAGGTGACACAGTTGTGATCGACTTTGAAGGTTTCTTAGGTGACGAAGCTTTCGAAGGCGGAAAAGGTGAAAACCACTCATTAGAATTAGGTTCAGGTTCATTCATCCCAGGTTTCGAAGACCAATTAGTTGGCGCTAAAGAAGGCGATGAAGTAGAAGTGAAAGTGACTTTCCCAGAAGAATACCATGCTGAAAACTTAAAAGGTCAAGAAGCAGTATTCAAAGTAAAAGTTCACGAAGTTAAAACTAAAGAATTACCTGAATTAACAGATGAATTCGCTAAAGATGTTGATGATTCAGTTGAAACATTAGCAGAATTAAAAGAAAAATTCCGTAAAGAATTAGAAGAAGCTAAAGCAGCAGCTGCTGATGAAGCAGTAGCAGATGAAGCTTTACGTAAAGCAGTAGAAAACGCTGAAATCGTTGAATTACCACACGAAATGGTTCACGACGAAGTTCACCGTCAAATGGAACACTACTTAAACGATATGCGTCGTAACGGAATCTCTCCTGAAATGTACTACCAAATCACTGGTACAACAGAAGCTGATTTACACAAAATGATGGAAAAAGACGCTGACGTTCGTACTAAGACTAACTTAGTATTAGAACAAATCGTTAAAGAAGAAGGTATCGAAGCAACTGATGAAGATGTAGCTAACGAAGTGAAAGAATTAGCTGCTCAATACGGTATGGAAGAAGATGCAGTTCGTGCTGCTGTTTCAGTAGATATGTTGAAAAACGATATCTCAATGAAGAAAGCATTAGCTGTAATTACTGATTCTGCTAAAGAAGCTTAATTTTATAAAATTAAATAAGAAAGCGCCGGTTTCGCTAGAGACCGGCGCTTTTTGAAACAACATTTCTTGTTGAATATAGCGACTTATGGTACTCTTAAATTGAGAAATCAGGAAAAGAATGGAGGTTTCAGATTGTATAAAGATGAAACAAAACAAGTAAGATGTTCATTTTGTGGAAAATCACAAGAACAAGTAAAGAAAATTATCGCTGGTCCTGATGTATTTATTTGTAATGAATGTGTTGATTTATGTAAAGAAATTATCGATGAAGAATTTTCTTCGATGACAATGGATGAAATGATTGAGGTATTAAAGCCTCAAGAAATCCTAAAGGTATTAAACGATTACGTCGTTGGCCAAGATCATGCAAAGAAATCATTAGCAGTAGCGGTTTACAATCACTATAAACGTATTAATCACTTATTTAGTGAAGATGACGATGTTGAGTTACAAAAGAGTAATATTTGTTTAATTGGACCAACTGGGTCTGGTAAAACTTATTTAGCTCAGTCATTAGCACGTATTTTAAATGTTCCATTTGCAATTGCGGATGCGACTACATTAACCGAAGCAGGTTACGTTGGTGAGGATGTTGAAAATATTCTTCTAAAACTATTACAAGCGACAGATTATGATATCGAACGTGCTGAAAAAGGGATTATTTATATCGATGAGATTGATAAGATTGCCCGTAAGAGCGAGAATGTATCCATCACTCGTGATGTAAGTGGTGAAGGGGTTCAACAAGCCTTACTAAAAATTTTAGAAGGGACTGTTGCGTCTGTTCCGCCTCAAGGAGGACGTAAACATCCACATCAAGAACTCATTCAAATCGATACAACGAATATTCTATTTATCGTTGGTGGGGCCTTTGACGGTATTGAAACAATTGTGAAAGAACGCCTGGGTGCTAAAGTGATTGGATTTGGTTCTTCGAACAAAAACTTATCAAGTCACGAAAGTTTAATGCAACTGATTATTCCAGAAGATTTACAAAAATTTGGTTTAATTCCAGAGTTTATTGGCCGTCTTCCAATTACTGCAGCGTTAGAGCCATTGAAGAAAGATGATTTAGTCGATATTTTAACAAAACCAAAGAATGCTTTGGTGAAGCAATATCAAAAACTTTTCGCAATGGATAACGTAGAGTTAGAGTTTGAATCAGAAGCGTTACAAGCAATTGCTGCAAAAGCAATCGAACGTCGTACAGGTGCGCGTGGATTAAGAAGCATTATTGAATCAGTGATGATGGATTTAATGTTTGAAATTCCTAGCCGTGAAGACATCACTAAAGTGGTTGTTACTGAAGCGATTGTGAATGGCACTGGCGAACCTAATTTATATGATGAAGAAAATCGATTGATTTCCTAGGGATTTTCAACAAAATATGGTAGGATAGAATGTGATATGATGGGTGCATTATATTGCATTCTATTTTTATAAGAAAATGAATTAGAGGAGCTATATACATGAAAGGTTTAAAATCCTTAATAGCAAAACACTATACAAAAGAAGAATTTGCTTGGATTATGCAAGACTGGGCTAATTCGGTTTATTCTTTAATGATTACGACGGCGATTTTCCCGTTATATTTTAAAACAGTATCAACTAACGGTGGTGTTAGCGCAGCTGATTCAACCGCGTTCTTAGGGTATGCCAATTCCATTGCGACATTTGCAGTATCGATTATGGCGCCAGTCTTGGGAGCTTTAGCGGATTACAAAGGATATCGGAATCCTATGTTTACATGGAGTACATTGTTAGGTGTATTCTCAGTTATCGGTATGATGTTTGTTGAAACAGACCAATGGATTCTGTTACTAATGTTGTATACTTTATCAGCAATCGGGTATTCTGCTTCGAATATTTTTTATGATAGTTCCATCATGGATGTCACAACTTATGATCGAATGGATAGAATTTCGGCAGCTGGTTATGGATACGGGTATATCGGAAGTGTATTCCCATTTGTGCTCTTTATGATGATTATGCAGTTTAGCAGTTTAAATTCTAACGCTATCGTTATGGTAGGTTTCTTTATCACTGCAGCTTGGTGGTTTATCTTCACCGTTCCGTATTGGCTTTATGTTAGTCAAAAATCATTTATCGAGAAACCTAAGAAACCTATTAAAGAAAGTTTTATACGTTTATGGGGAACAATTAAACAAATTGGGGAACATAAACAAGTATTTCTATTCTTACTCGCTTACTTCTTCTATATTGATGGAGTAGGTACGATTATTAAAATGGCAACTGCAATCGGTTCTGATATGGGACTCGATAGTAATAGCTTAATTGTCATCTTATTAATTGTTCAAATCGTTGCTTTTCCATTTAGTTTACTTTATGGATACTTATCAAAACGATTCGGAAACAAGAAAACATTATTCCTCGGAATCGGTACGTATATTTTAATTTGTGTGATGGCATTGTGGTTAAATTCATACACAGATTTCCTAATTTTAGCGATTCTAATTGGTACAGCTCAAGGTGGGGTACAATCACTTAGCCGCTCATTATTCGGTCAATTAATACCAGCGAATAGAGCCAATGAATTTTTCGGTTTCTATAATATTTTTGGTAAATTCTCATCTATTTTAGGAACAACATTACTAGGAATTACTGCACAAATGACAGGGAATTCTTTAGATGGAGTATTCTCATTGATTATTTTATTCGTTATCGGTTCAGTATTACTATTCTTCGTGAAGTTGCCTACACAGAAAGGATTAGAAAATGAAGGTTAATAAAGCCGAATTTACAATTAGTGCAGTAGGTCCAGCCCAATATCCTTCTGGAAACCTTCCAGAAATCGCATTATCAGGTCGTTCAAACGTTGGTAAATCATCTTTTATTAATAAGTTGATTCAACGAAAAAGCTTAGCTCGTACATCAAGTAAACCTGGGAAAACTCAAACATTGAACTTCTATCATATTAATGATCAGTTTTATTTTGTAGACGTTCCAGGATATGGATATGCTAAAGTATCTAAGAAGGAACGTGAAAAGTGGGGGAAGATGATTGAGGAGTATATTACGACTCGCGAACCTCTTCGCTTAGTTCTGATTTTAGTGGACTTCAGACACGAACCAAGTCAAGAAGATGTTCAAATGCGTGAATTTTTAGAGTATTATAATATTCCATATCGTGTTGTGATGACAAAATGTGATAAGATTCCTCGTGGTAAATGGAATAAACATGTAAGTGTCATCCGCAAAGCATTTGGAAAACCACCAGAAGATTTATTCTTAACATTCTCATCTGAAACAGGTGAAGGCGTAGAAAAAGCATGGGCGTGGATTGAACAATTTATTGCCGATTAAAAAACAAGTGATACCGTATACGGTATCACTTGTTTTATTTGAAAAGAATAATGTTTCCTTTAAAGAAAATAAAACTGGCTCCATTGCATTAAATCGCGAATTGTGATATATTATATGCTGTATCATTAGGCGTAGTGTATGGAGGGAGTTTTTTTATGAGTCAACGATTATCAAAAGAAACGATTCAAAGTATACAATCGCAAGTGAATATTCTCGATATTGTTGGGCAATTTGTCCAATTGAGAAAGCAAGGAAAGAGCCTTTTTGGCCGTTGTCCTTTCCATGATGAAAGAACACCTTCATTTACCGTCACAGAAGAAAAACAGTTATTCCACTGTTTCAGTTGTGGGCGCGGGGGAAATGTTTTTAATTTCATGCAGGAATTGGAAAGTCTATCTTTCCCAGAATCGGTTGTTAGGGTAGCTGAACTTGCACATATTCCACTCGATGTAGAAATCCCTTCTAGCCAACAAGCAATTGCTCAAAAAGACAAAAAATTGTTTATGGCACATGAAAAAGCGAGTGAGTTTTACTCGCACGTCCTATTTAATACAAAAGGTGGACAAGAAGCACTTCATTATTTAACGGATCGTGGCTATACGATTGATACGTTAAAAGAATTCGGATTTGGGTTCTCGTTAAAAGATCGCACGCAGCTGACACAGCTCTTACAAGATTTAGAGCTAACAGAACAAGAAATGGAAGCGACAGGTCTATTCGTTGAAAGTCAAACAGGATTCTTTGATCGTTTTAATCAGCGCATTATGATTCCTCTTCATAATGAACATGGACAAATTGTCGGGTTCTCTGGTCGTATATTGCCAGGTTATTCGGATGAGTTCGCTTCACAGGCGAAGTATTTAAATAGTCCTGAAACACCGCTCTTTGCGAAAAGAAACTTCTTATTTAACTTTGATTTAGCAAAGAAGAATATTCGTAAAGAAAATAAAGTTATCCTTTTTGAAGGATATATGGATGTTATTTCTGCTTGGCAAGCGGGAGTTCAACTAGGGGTAGCCTCAATGGGGACGTCTCTAACACCAGAGCAAGTTCAAAAACTCCGCCATGTGACGGATACAGTTTTGATTGCTTACGACGGTGATAGAGCAGGTCTTGAAGCGACCAACCGTGCGATTGAAATGATTCAATCAACGAATGCCTTTACTGTCGGGATTATTCCATTAGATAATGGTCTGGATCCAGATGAGTTTATTAAGCAACGTGGGCCAAAAGCATTTATCGATTTAGTTGAACATGGGCAGGAAACCATTTATCAATTTAAAAAGAGATTCCTTTCTAAGAAATATCAGTTACAAGTTGAAAGTCAAAAAATTCAATATATCGAAGAGATGATTATTGAATTAGCCAAACTGACAAATGAAGTGGAAAAGAATCTTGCGATGAAGTCTCTTGCGGATGAATTTAACCTTGATTACACAACGGTTCAAAATCAAGTGAAGCAAAAGCAAGTTAAAACTTCTCAAAATATCCAAGCAGCGCCTGTACCACCTATGGAACCACAAGCGCCTGTCATGAATAGGCCCTTCATTAAGAATGAGGGAATCCAACGACATTTAATGTATCGCTTGATGCATCATCCTGAAGCTTGGACATATCTCAATCGTATTAATCCCGAATTCTCGTTTCCAGATGCATTATATGAGCAATTATATTTATTAGTTCAATCATTTAGAAATGAAGAAGAGGAATTTGATGTTCAAGAATTTATGTTGTTTTTAAACGACAAGGATTTAACGAACAGAAATCTGGTGTCTGAAATCGAACTAGGTCAATTTCCTCCAGAATGTACGGAACAAGAGATTCAAGATTTAGTATATGTACTTTCACAAAAGAACACTCTGAAAGAGCAGTTAGCACAAAAAAAGGATGAGTTGAATCGTGCTGCTCTAGTAAACGATGATGAAACCAGAAAGAAATTGATGGTGGAAATCATGGAGATTCAACGACAATTACGGAAAAGATAGAATGGAGGAATGGTGAATGACAGTTCAAAAGAATGAAAAAGGTCAAACACTGAATGAAGCAACTTCAACGCTTCTTGCAGAACGAAAATTATTCGGTCAAATTTTATACGATGATTTATCTGCACAAATCGCGATCCCGTTTGAGTTGGATGCGGAAGGAATGGATAAATTAATTCAAAAATTTGAGGATGCAGGAGTTAGTGTTGTAGATGCTAACGGTGAACCAACAAGTCAGCAATTATCTGCAGAAAGCCAACGTGAAGGTGAAGCTGGCGTAGTTGAAGATGATACTGCCTTATCTTCAAACACGAAGATTAATGACTCCGTTCGTATGTATTTAAAAGAAATCGGACGAGTTCCACTACTTAGCGCGGACGAAGAGGTTGCATTAGCACTTCGTATTCAAGAAGGAGATACTGAAGCAAAACAAGAGTTAGCAGAAGCCAACCTTCGTTTAGTAGTATCAATTGCGAAACGTTATGTAGGACGTGGAATGCAATTCTTGGATTTAATTCAAGAAGGAAATATGGGCTTAATGAAAGCTGTTGAGAAATTCGACCATACAAAAGGATTCAAATTCTCAACTTATGCTACATGGTGGATTCGTCAAGCAATCACTCGTGCAATCGCTGACCAAGCGCGTACAATTCGTATTCCAGTACATATGGTTGAAACAATTAACAAATTAGTACGTGTTCAAAGACAACTATTACAAGATTTAGGACGCGAACCTACACCAGAAGAAATCGGTGCAGAAATGGACTTACCAACTGAAAAAGTTCGTGAAATTCTAAAAATCGCTCAAGAACCTGTATCTCTTGAAACTCCAATCGGGGAAGAGGACGATTCACATTTAGGTGATTTCATTGAAGATGATAACGCAACAAGTCCAGCTGATCATACAGCATATGCATTGTTGAAAGAACAACTGGATGAAGTTCTTGAACAACTAACGGACCGTGAAGAAAACGTACTTCGTTTACGTTTTGGTCTTGATAAAAACGGCGAAATCCGTACATTAGAACAAGTCGGGCAAGTATTTGGAGTAACTCGTGAACGTATTCGTCAAATCGAAGCGAAAGCATTACGTAAATTACGCCACCCAAGTCGTTCTAAACAATTAAAAGACTTCTTAGATTAAGAAATGAGTAAAAGAAGCAATCCTTAGGGGTTGCTTCTTTTTTGTTTGCAATATTTATGAAATCTCTATTGTTTTCATGGGAAAGGGCTTAAATCTAGTGAAGAATTTGATAAACTAAAAGAGGTGTACCGCATTGCGGTACACCTCTTCGTTATTTTATTCTAAAGCATCTGCTTCAGTAACTCCTAGAATTACTGGAAGGATCATTGGATGACGTTCTGTTTTCTTGAATAGGAACGGTCCTAATACATCCGTAATTTTATTACGTAATACACGTTCGTTTAATACTTCTTCTGAATCTGCCAAGAGTTCTTCAAGTTCATCACGAAGAATGGCTTGTGCTTCGTTTAGAAGTTGTCCTGATTCTTTCATGTAGATAAATCCACGAGAGAGCATATCTGGACCAGCTACTAACTCACGACTATCGTAGTCAACAGTGGCTACACAGATGACTAAACCATCTTGTGAGAGTGTCTTACGATCACGAAGAACGATGTTTCCGATATCTCCGATACCATTTCCATCGACATACACATCTCCTGCAAAGAAGTGACCCGCTCTACGTGCTGAGTCAGCTGTAACTGCAAGAACATCACCGTTACTTAAGATAAATGAGTTTTCTTTTGGAATTCCCACTTGAGTTGCAAGATTTGCTTGAATCTTCTGCATACGATATTCACCATGGACTGGAACGAAGTATTTAGGCTTCATTAAACGAAGCATTAATTTTTGTTCTTCTTGAGAACCGTGTCCAGATGTGTGAATATTGTTTACTTTACCATGAATTACTTCAGCACCAGCTTCAGATAGAAGGTTGATAACGCGGTTAACGCTTGAAGTGTTTCCTGGAATTGGTGAACTAGAGAAGATAACTGTATCACCAGGTTGAATGGAGATTTGGCGGTGAGTCCCATTTGCAATACGACTAAGTGCCGCCATTGGTTCCCCTTGAGAACCTGTACATAAAATAATAACTTTCTCAGAAGGGTATTGATTAATCTCACGCCCATCGATAAAAGTATCATCTGGAGCCTTGATATAACCTAATTCACGAGCAGTGCGGAAGCTGGCTTCCATACTACGTCCAAATACAGCTAATTTACGGCCAGTTGCTACAGCCACATCCGTTACTTGTTTTAGACGAGAAACGTTTGATGCGAATGTCGCAAAAATGATACGACCATCCACGCGTTGGATAATTTCTTTAATCGATTTACCAACGACCTGTTCAGATTGAGTGAATCCAGGGACTTCAGAGTTTGTACTGTCACCTAAAAGAACAAGAACGCCTTCTGAACCAATTTGTGCCATACGGTGAAGGTTTGCTGGTTCTCCAACTGGAGTGAAGTCAAACTTATAGTCACCCGTGAACACGATATTACCTGGAGGAGTCTTAATCACAATCCCAAATGCATCTGGAATAGAGTGGGTAGTGCGATAGAAACTCACTTGTGTTTTACGGAATTTAATTACGCTATCTTCATCAATTTCGTGAAGGATAGCATCTCTTAAAAGTCCATGTTCTTCTAATTTATTTCGAATTAAAGACATCGCAAGTTTTGTTGCATAAATAGGGATGTTCGCTTGTTTAATTAAGAAAGGAATCCCACCAATATGGTCTTCGTGTCCGTGCGAAATAAATAGACCTTTTACTTTATTAATATTTTGAACGATATAACTGTAATCGGGAATCACATAGTCGATTCCAAGTAAATCATCCTCAGGGAATTTAATACCGGCATCCAAAATGATGAGCTCATCTTGGAATTGAACGCCATATGTGTTTTTACCGATTTCACCTAAACCGCCAAAAGCAAATACGCCCGTTTCGTTATTTTTAATATTTGGTTTCATGTTACTTGAACACCGTTAATTTAAACTCAGGGTTTTGTTTTTCGTAAGCTAAGTGTTTTTCATCTAGCTCTTGGATAAACTCTACGTTGTATTCAGTATTTTCATCCACAAGGCGGCGGGCTTCTACCTTGTCACTAGCTTCAATGTATAAAGCTTCTGTATTCTCACGACGTGGAGCTTCCGTTTTAGTTGGTTGGTAAGTAATTTTAAAAATCATGTATGTACTCCTTTAAATTTTTTTCATAATGTTTCTATCATATTTTATCATAGAATGCTTATTTTTTCATAATCTTAAAGGCTGATAAGTGCCTCTTTTTCCAATTTTGAGAGTAATTCTTTTGGACTCTGGAGTGGTTTAGGAGTCAAAGTGGAATCTTCTTCACCAAGTTTGAAATAAATGGTATTCCAATTTCTGTTTTTGGCACCTTCAATATCATTAACAAGGTCATCACCAATCATCCAGAAGTCGTTTGGACTAACATTTGGGAAAAGTCGCTCAACATTCTTAAAGGCTTCTGCTTGTGGTTTAGGAACACCAGTCGTCTCTGAAATTAAGATTCTAGACGAGTCAAACCATTTTTCCAATCCAAGAGATGTAATTTTTTTCGATTGATGGCTCGTAGGACCATTTGTTAGAAGAACGAGAGTAGAGTGGCTTGTTACTTTGTCAAAAAAGAGATACCAGTCTGTATCTAATTCGATATGATCCATCACATATTGATAGGTTTCCTTAAAACGAATCACAGACTCTTTAGAAGAATCGAGCTCAAGAGATGAAAGGGTACTTTCAACACGAGAAAAGTGATTTTCTTCTAAAGTGATTTGTCCCTTCGTAAATAATTCAAATGCAATTTCGCTTTTTTCTTGATAAACCTTATACACATCAATATCCGTTGAAAATGTGGGATAACATTTCTTTAAGGCTGTTAAAAAGACTTGCTGTTTTGAATAGAGTGTATCATCTAAATCGAACACTAAAATAGGTGTCTTATTCGCCAATGACAACTGCTCCTTTAGGGATATACATTGGTTGTGTTTTATTAATATGATCGTAGAACATGACACCGTTTAAATGGTCAATTTCGTGTTGTACAACGATAGATTCATAGTCTGTTAATGTACGTACGAATTCATCACCATTCACATCTTGATATTTTACAGTAATACGTTCAGATCGAAGTACGATACCTGGTACGTCACGTTCTACTGAAAGACAGCCTTCGCCTTCTTTTAGGCAAGCTTTCTTTACAGATTCACGCATAATACGAGGGTTAATCCATACTTCATTTAAAATTGGTTCTTCATCTTCAAAACCAGGAACGAGAAGAGCAATCATTTGAATGGATTTACCAAGTTGAGGGGCTGCCAGACCAACACCTGCACGTAATTCATATTTTTCAGCAATTTCTGGATTTTGACTATTGTGTAAGAACTCTAACATTTCTTTAGCAAGTTCTTGTTGTTCTTGTGTTAGTGGGAAAGTTAGCTTTTCAGCACGTTTTCTAAGGGCAGGATGTCCCTCCAACACGATATCTTTCATTGTAATCATGGTTAACTCCTTTATTGGTTCATAAATCTGTTTCTAAGTATACCATTTTTCACCTTAGAAACCAATCAGGGCCTTTGTTTTTGTAATTTTTTCATAAGGAAAAAGAGAATACTATAAATGACTTTCAACTTCTGTTACAATAGAAAGGAAATACGTGTAAAGGAATGGGTAATATGCTTTTTTGGAAGAAACAATCAAAACCACAAGAAACAAAAGAATCTGTTTCAATTGATCGAGAGAATATCCCACAACATATTGCTGTCATTATGGACGGTAATGGTCGTTGGGCAAAGAAACGCAATCTCCCTAGAATCGCGGGACATAAAGAAGGCATGAGTACAGTAAAACGAATCGCAATTGCTGCCGATGAATTAGGAGTAAAGGCGATGACCTTATATGCGTTTAGTACAGAAAACTGGAAACGTCCAACGGAAGAAGTCAGTTTCTTAATGAAACTACCTGGGGATTTTTTCGGAACATTTATGCCTGAACTTCAAGAAAGAAATATGAAAATCCAACTGATCGGATTTATTGATGAATTACCTGAATCAACAAAACAAGTAGTACTAAAAGCTGTTGAAGATACAAAAAATAACACGGGTATGGTGTTAACATTTGCTCTCAACTATGGCTCGCGTGCTGAAATTATCGAAGCAACAAAAACTCTTGCAAGACGTGTGGAAAGAGGAGAGTTAGCTGTTGATGATATCGATGACGCTTTATTCGAACGTGAATTACAAACGAGTTTCCTAGGAGAGTTACAAGATCCGGATTTAATGATTCGTACAAGTGGAGAAGTACGATTAAGTAATTTCTTATTGTGGCAATTGGCGTATAGTGAATATTACTTTACAGATATTTTTTGGCCAGATTTTTCCAAAGAAGATTTATATAAAGCGATTCTAACTTATCAAGGAAGACATCGTCGTTATGGAGGTCTTGCATAGATGAAACAAAGAGTGATTACTGCAATCATTGCTGTTTGTATATTTTTACCAATACTTTATGTGGGTGATATTTGGTTACGTACGCTACTAGCGCTGTTAGCAATTGTTGGGATTTATGAATTCTTCCAAATGAAAAAAATGAATATTTTTTCAATAGAAGGTTCTCTCACGTTACTGGCTACATTGTCATTTTTATTTTCACAAAAACCATTAGTCGCTTTGCCAAGAGGAATTGATTATTTCTTCTTTTATTTCTTAATCGTCATGCTACTGATGACATTAACCGTATATAAGAGTGATCGTTTTTCTTTTGAGGATGCGGCATTTTGTTCGCTCATTTCTTTATACGTTGGTGGTGGATTCTCTGGAATTCTATTTGTTAGAAGTATTAGTTTTGGAATGGCGATTTTTGTCTTCCTAGTCATTTGGGGAACAGATTCATTCGCGTATTTAGCTGGACGCAGATTTGGGAAACATAAATTAGCTCCGGATATTAGCCCAAATAAAACAATTGAAGGTTCTATTGGCGGGGTTCTAGGTTCTGTATTACTAGGATTATTGGTGGTTCCGTTTTATAACCCAGTCAAATTCTCAGTATTTGAATTTGTGCTCTTAATGATTTGTTTATCCATTTTCGGACAATTAGGAGACTTAGTAGAGTCTGCTTACAAGCGACAATTTAACGTAAAAGATTCTGGAAACTTATTCCCAGGGCATGGCGGAGTTTTGGATCGTTTCGATTCAACTTTCTTTGCGATGTTTATGTTCCAAATCGTGTTTAAATTCTTTGGGGATATTTAAAAGAGGTGAAGTCAGTGCAAGGAGTCATTGCATTTTTATTTGTATTTAGTATTATCGTGATTATTCATGAATTTGGACATTACTATTTTGCAAAGAAAGCAGGTATTTTAGTCCGTGAATTTGCAATTGGTATGGGGCCAAAAATCTTCCAAGTCCGTAAAGGGGAAACAGTGTATACACTGCGCTTATTACCAATTGGTGGATACGTTCGTATGGCAGGCCACGATGAAGATGAACAAGAAATTAAACCTGGGATGATGATTACTATCGTTCTTGATAGTGAAAATGTTGTTCAAAAATTAAATTTTGACGATAAAATCATCATTGAAAATTCTGTACCTTTCCAAATTGAAGATGCAGATTTACATAAAGACATGACATTAACTGGATACTACATTAATTCAGAGGAGAAGGTTACATTATCTGTTTCGAAGACTGCAACGATTATTGAGTCAGATGGAACAGAAGTCGTTGTGGCGCCAGTTGAGCGTCAGTTCAATTCAGCAACATTGTGGAACAGAATTAAAACAAACGCCGCTGGCCCGATGAACAACTTTATTTTATCGATTCTTGTATTTATTATTGTTGGGTTCATGCAAGGTGGAGTTCCATCTAATGATGCGACAATCGGCCAAGTAACAGATAATTCTGCAGCCCTTGTGGCAGGTCTTAAAGAGGGAGATAAGGTCCTTTCCATTGATGGTGTTGAAATTCATTCATGGGATGAAATGACAAAAATTGTTCGTTCAAGTGCAGATAAAGCTTTATCTGTTTCGATTGAACGTGACGGGAAAACTCAGGAAGTGAAAGTTACACCAAAAGCTGTAGAAGCATCCGATGGTTCAAAGATAGGGCAATTAGGAGTCACAAGAGTTCTTAAAAATGATATTTTATCAATTATTGCTTTTGGCTTTACTCAAACGATCTCTGTCGTTGTCCTAGTTCTTTCTGCATTAGGTTCACTCTTTACACGAGGATTTAATTTGAATCAACTCGGGGGACCAGTTGCTATTTATTCCATGACTTCGCAAGTTGCTAAAAATGGATTCCTTGATTTGTTAGCATTCATGGGAATGATTAGTGCCAACCTTGGTGTAATGAACCTTTTACCGATTCCAGCATTAGACGGCGGAAAACTAGTTCTTAATGTGATTGAAGGAATTCGTAAGAAACCACTCGATCCAGAAAAAGAAGGGTATTTAACGATTGCAGGAGCGATTTTCCTATTTGCGTTAATGCTTCTTGTAACATGGAACGATATTATGAAATTATTTAATTAAACAAGAGAGTGTCTCTACGATGGTGGAGCACTCTTCTTATGTAATAAAAAAGGAGGAAACCATGAGTCAATCACAAAAAGATTTAATGAAAAAAGTGATCGAGCAATTTAATATTGCTGACACAAGTATTTTTTCTCCAGAATTTGATGAAGCAAAATTAGTTCGAATTGACATCTCAAAGTTGGATAAAACATGGACTTTTCACATCCATAATCCAGTCATTTTTATGTATGAAAAGTTCAGACTATTTACCGATGCACTAGGTGACACTTACCGTCAATTCGGTGGAAAAGCTGTCATTACAACTGATGAGGGTGCATCTGTTACAGAAGAACTCGTTGAATCCTATTGGGAATATGTATTAGAGACATTAAAGGATGAATCAGCAGTTTCTCATCAAATTTTAGCGGATCAAACTCCAAAATATGAGAAAAATCAAATTAAGCTGCATTGTCCAAATGAATTAACGAAGACACACTTAACAAATAATTGCGTTCCAAAAATTCAACAGGCTTATATGGAAGCTGGATTCCCTAAATTAGGCGTTCAAATTCATGTAGATGGTGAGTTGCAGGAGCGATTAGCAGAAGAATTTATCCAAAAAGAACAGCAGATTGAGCAAGCTTTTAATGAAGCTCAAAAAGCTGTACAACTGGTGGCTTCGCAAGCTCCACAAAAAAAATCAGCGAGTGCGAACTCTTCTAAACCAGAAGGTGTCATTTACGGGAAACCAATCAAATCCAATAGTGAAGTTCGTGCGCTTGCAGATATTTTTGAAGAAGAGCGCAATGTCGTTATCGAAGGTAAGATTTTTGATATCGAACTTCGTCGAGGAAAAGCAAAAGGGAAGTTGTTCGGAAATATTAAATTAACGGACTATACTTCTTCCATCAGTGCAACTTTATTCCCATCAACTCCAGAAGATGAACAAGCGCTTGAAGGGTTGAAAAAAGGAACATGGGTTAGAGCGTTCGGTACGATTGAAGTGAATAAGTTCTCTCAAGAATTGGGTATGATTATCCGAGATATGACTGCTGTAAACCACGAAGGTAGGAAAGATACGGCTGAAGGCGATAAACGTGTTGAATTGCATATGCATACAAATATGTCTGTAATGGATGCGACGAATGCTCCAAGTGATTTGATTAGTCAAGCGGCTAAATGGGGACATAAGGCAATTGCGATTACGGATCATGCCAACTTACAGGCTTATCCAGAAGCGCACGGAGCCGGGAAGAAAAACGGAATTAAGATTCTGTACGGTTTAGAAGGAAATATCGTTGATGATCATGTTAACGTGGCTTATAATCCGCAACATATTCTATTAGAAGATGCGACTTATGTTGTTTTCGACGTGGAAACAACCGGTCTTTCTGCGATTTATGACAGTATCATCGAGCTAGCGGCCGTTAAAATGAAGAACGGTGTTGTGATTGATCAGTTTGAAGAGTTTATCGATCCAGGGCATCCTTTATCTGCGACGACAATTCAGTTAACCGGAATTACTGACGACATGGTTAGAGGTTCTAAATCTGTAGAGCAAGTTTTAAAAGAATTCCACGAATTTTCTAAAGACTGCATACTTGTGGCGCATAATGCAAGTTTTGATATGGGCTTCTTAAATACAGGATACGAAAATGTGGGGATTCCAAAAACAAATCAACCAGTTATCGATACTCTGGAATTATCTCGTATGCTTCACCCACAACTTAAGTCTCACCGTTTAAATACTTTAGCGAAACGCTATAATGTTGCACTAGAACAACATCACCGTGCCGTGTATGACTCTGAGACGACGGGTTATTTATGTCATATCTTCTTAAAAGAAGCAGCGACAGAACATAATTTGTTGTACCACGATGAATTAAACACCAATATCCATCCAGAAGAGGTCTTTAAGAATGGACGTCCATTCCATGCGACGATTTTTGCAAAAGACCAAGCTGGGTTGAAAGAATTATTCAAGGTCGTATCTCAATCCAATATTGAATATTATTACCGCGTTCCTCGTATTTTAAGAAGTATGCTTTCAAGTCGTCGTGATTCATTCTTACTAGGGTCAGGATGCGCTGAAGGTGAAGTTTTTGAAGCGATGATGCAAAAAGGATATAACGAAGCTAAAGAAAAGGCTAAATTCTATGACTATATCGAAATTATGCCAAAAGCTATTTATCGTCCTTTAATCAAAAAAGAATTAATTCGTAATGAGCATCATTTAGAAGAAATCATTCAAAACTTAGTTCGCCTTGGAGATGAGCTAGGAAAGCCTGTTGTAGCAACAGGGAATGTTCACTACTTAAATCCGGAAGATAAGATTTATCGTGAGATTCTTCTGACTTCATTGAACAATGGTGTTCCTCAAGAATACCCTGATGCTCATTTAAGAACCACAGACGAAATGCTGAAAGAATTTGCTTTTCTTGGAGAGGAAAAAGCTTATGAAGTGGTCGTGACGAACTCCAATTGGGTTAGCGATCAATTAGAAGAAATTACTCCAGTGAAAGACAGATTATTCACTCCGAAAATCGAAGGTGCGGCAGACGAAATCACTAAATTGAGCTACGATAAGGCACATGAATGGTATGGAAATCCTTTACCGAAAATCGTTGAAGAGCGTATTCAAAAAGAACTGAAAAGTATTATTGGTAATGGATTTGAAGTGATCTATTTAATTTCACAAAAACTAGTTCATAAGAGTAATCAAGATGGGTACTTAGTAGGTTCACGTGGTTCTGTTGGGTCGTCCCTTGTTGCGACACTAACAGGAATTACCGAAGTGAATCCATTAGCGCCACATTATCGCTGTCCGCAATGTCAATTATCAGAATTCTTCAATGATGGTTCTGTAGGGTCTGGTTTTGATTTGCCTGACAAGACCTGTCCTCGTTGTAATACTCGTATGGCAAAAGATGGACATGACATTCCGTTTGAAACCTTCCTTGGATTCTACGGAGATAAAGTTCCCGATATCGATTTGAACTTTAGTGGGGAATATCAACCACAAGCGCATAACTATACAAAAGTATTGTTCGGGGAAGATTATGTTTATCGTGCAGGGACAATTAGTACGGTTGCCGATAAGACTGCCTTTGGGTATGTAAAAGGATATGAACGTGACTTAGGCCTAGAGTTTCGACAAGCAGAAATCGAGCGCTTAGCCAGCGGATGTACTGGAGTAAAACGTAGTACCGGTCAGCACCCAGGTGGGATTATTGTTATTCCGGACTATATGGATGTATATGACTTTACACCGATTCAATATCCAGCCGATGACTTAACTGCAGAGTGGAGAACAACCCACTTTGACTTCCACTCAATTCACGATAATGTTTTAAAACTTGACATTCTTGGGCACGATGATCCAACAGTTATTCGTATGTTGCAAGACTTATCAGGACTGGATCCAAAAGCGATTCCGCCCGATGACCCAGAAGTAATGAAAATCTTTGGTGGTACGGAAGTGTTAGGAGTGACTCCTGAACAAATTGATTCGAAAACCGGTACGCTTGGTATTCCGGAATTTGGAACGAAATTCGTTCGAGGAATGTTAGAACAAACAAAACCTTCGACCTTTACGGAGTTGCTCCAAATTTCAGGTTTATCACATGGGACGGACGTATATCTTGGAAATGCAGAAGAATTGATTCGTTTGCATAATATCCCTCTTGCTGACGTTATTGGTTGTCGTGATGATATTATGGTGTACTTAATCCATAAGGGCGTTGAAGAAGGATTAGCCTTCAAAATCATGGAAGGTGTGCGTAAAGGGAAAGGAATCCCTGACGAGTTCCAGGCGATTATGAGAGAAAATAATGTACCTGAATGGTATATTCAATCTTGCTTAAAGATTAAGTATATGTTCCCGAAAGCCCACGCAGCAGCCTACGTTTTAATGGCGTTACGTGTAGCGTGGTTTAAGGTTCATAAACCATTACTATACTACTGTGCTTATTTCTCAGTGCGTGCGCAAGATTTTGATATCGTTGCGATGTCGCAAGGAAAAGAAATGATTAAGAAACGCATCAAAGAAATTCGAGAAAAAGGAATGGAAGCTAGTACGAAAGAACAAAACTTGTTGACTGTACTTGAATTAGCGAACGAGATGGTAGAACGTGGTTTCCAATTTAAGATGGTCGACATTGATAAATCAGAAGCAAGTAACTTTGTGATTGAAGGAGACTCCTTAATTGCTCCGTTTAGAGCGATTCAAGGGTTAGGGCTAAACGTTGCGAATAAGATTGTTGAAGCAAGACAAGAACAACCTTTCTTATCAAAGAAAGACTTAGCAACACGTGGTAAAGTATCAAAGACATTGATTGATTACATGACAGAAAATAAAGTTCTTGATCATTTACCAGATGAAAACCAATTATCGTTATTCGATGATTTGTTCTAATAACACAATAGTTGGTATTTTAACAAAGTTTATGTTATACTAGCAAAGTAGAATAGTAGTTGAGAGGAGAGTGAGCGGAAACGCTCACTCTTTTTATCGACATGGACTCAAGTAGCAAGGAGGTTGAGGCTATGAGTAAAGTAACTGAGACGGTAACGAAGCTTACTAAAGAGATCATCGAAAAAGAAGGCTTTGAGTTATTCGACTTAGAATTTGTCAAAGAAGGAAAGAATTGGTTTCTACGTTTTTACTTGGATAAACCAGGAGGAATCGACTTGGATGACTGCGCGTTTATGAGTGAAAAATTTAGTGAAATTCTTGATGCACAAGATCCAGATCCAATTCCGCAAGCTTACTTCTTAGAAGTTTCTTCACCAGGTGCAGAGCGCCCATTAAGAAACGAAGAAGAATTAAAAGCAGCGATTGGTTCATATGTACACTTATCGTTTTATCAAAACGTTGAAGGTGAGAAATTCCTTGAAGGAACACTTCTTTCAGTAGACGAAGAAACGGTAACATTAAACGTACAAATCAAAACAAGAACAAAGGAATTTACCATTGATCGTAAGAATATTGCGAAAGCACGTCTTGCTATCAAATTCTAAGGAGTAAAGGAGTAAACACATGAGTAAAGAAATGCTTAGAGCATTAACTGTTCTCGAAGAAGAAAAAGGAATCTCTAAAGATGTCGTGATTACAGCTTTAGAAGCAGCGTTAGTATCTGCATACAAGAAAAACTATGGCCAAGCTCAAAACGTTGAAGTTGAGTTTGATCAAAAGAAAGGGAACATGCATGTATATGCAGTCAAAGAAGTAGTTGAATTTGTTTTTGATTCAACTCTTGAAGTGAGCCTTGAAGAAGCGCAAGCGAAAAATAAAGCATATGAAGTTGGCGATAAAATTCGTTTCGAAGTAACTCCTAAAGACTTCGGACGTATTGCTGCTCAAACAGCGAAACAAGTCATTATGCAACGTCTTCGCGATGCTGAACGTACAAACATCTACAATGAATTCATTCAATACGAAAATGAAATTATGACGGGTGTTGTTGATCGTCAAGATTTCCGTTATGTTTATGTGAATCTTGGACGTATCGTTGCTGGAATGGCAAAACAAGACCAAATCCCAACAGAAGAGTACTTACCTGATCAACGTATTAAAGTTTTAGTTTCTAAAGTAGATAACACTACTAAAGGACCTCAAATCTTTGTCAGCCGTACTCATCCAGATTTATTAAAACGTTTATTTGAACAAGAAGTTCCTGAAATTTACGATGGCGTTGTAGAAATTGTTTCTATCGCTCGTGAAGCAGGTGATCGTGCTAAAGTAGCCGTTCGTTCAAACGATAGTAACTTAGACCCAGTTGGAACTTGCGTTGGACCTCGCGGACAACGTGTTCATAACATTGTTGAAGAATTAAACGGTGAAAACATGGATATCGTTGAGTGGAACGAAGATCCAGCTGTTTACATTAAGAATGCTTTAAACCCTGCTCAAGTAATCAAAGTTGAGTTTAACGAAGATAGCAATGGTTGTATCGTGGTTGTTCCAGACCATCAATTATCACTTGCAATTGGTAAACGTGGTCAAAATGCACGTCTAGCTGCAAAATTAACTGGATACCGTATCGATATTAAATCAGAAACTGCTTATGAAGAGTATTTAGAAAATTTAGCAAATCCAGTCGTTGAAGAAGCCGAAGAAGGTTCTTCTGAAGAAGAATAGAATACGGGAGGTGCACGATGAAAAAGAAGAAGATTCCGATGCGCCGTTGTATCGCTTCAGGTGAAATGATGCCAAAAAAAGAGTTGGTACGTATTGTTCGTAACGGCGAAGGTGTTGCACAAATCGACCCAACTGGTAAAGTAAACGGCCGTGGTGCATACATTACTCTTGAACCTACTTTAGTGGAGAAAGCTTGGAAAAATCGTCTGTTTGAAAAACAATTAGAAATTGAGATTCCGGATGCATTTTATGAAGAGCTTCTTGCTTATGTAGAACATCAAAAAGCAAGAAAAGAGTTGTTTAGTGATGGAAGAGCTCGTTAAACAAAGAGCTTTGAATTTGCTTGGAATGGCGACGGCTGCTCGTAAATTAATTACGGGTGAGGAGCAAGTAATCCAAAGCATTCAAAGACAAAAAGGAAATTTAGTGATTTGTACCAAAGATTGTAGTGCAAACACTGTTAAAAAAATCAAAAACAAATGTGAATATTATGAAATTCCTTTTGTTCAGCAATTTGAAACGGATGAATTATCTCTAGCTATCGGCAAGAGACGTTCCATCGTTTTAGTTGATGATCGAGGGTTTACAAAAAGTCTACTGAAGATGAAGGGATTTAACGATATGAACGAATAGGAAGGTGAGACTATGTCGAAAACTCGCGTATACGAATTAGCGAAAGAATTAAATGTGGCTAGTAAAGAAATTATTGAAAAAGCAAAAGAACTAGGTATTTCATACAATAGCCATATGTCTACTATGGAAGAATCTGAAATCTCAAAAATTAAAGGAGCTTGGAACTCTAAGCCTGCTGCTAAACCAGCACCAAAGGCTCCAAAACAAGAAGCAAAACCTGCTCCAAAACAAGAAGCAAAAAAAGCTGAACCAAAGAAAGAAGCGCCTAAAGCTCACGCTCCTAAAAAAGATGGGGGTAAAAGAGAAGACCGCGCTCCAAAACAAGGACACCAAAAGCAAAATCAAGAACGTAACCATTCTCAAAATCAAAGACGTCATGAACAAAATGATAATAGAAACCAAGGACGTCAAAACCAAAAACCACAAAATGCGAATGGAAACCGTCCTTCATTTAAACAAGAACCAGCACGCACGGAAGCTCGTTCAAACCAACAAGGACAAGTAGAACGTCCACGTAACAACCAAAAACAAAATAACAATAACGATCGTTTCGAGTCACCAAGAAACAATCGTAATAACGACAGAAAAAATCAACAACGATTTAACGATTTTAACAATGATGGTTTCAACAAGAAAAATCGTAACCAAAAAGGTAAAAAAGGAAACCGTCGTGAAGAACAAAAAGCTAAACCAGTTGTTCCAGCGCGTAAATTCCACGAATTACCAGATGTATTAGTGTATACAGATGGTATGACTGTTGCTGAATTAGCGAAGAAAATCAAACGTGAACCAGCAGAAATCATCAAAAAATTATTCCTATTAGGAGTAATGGCAACATTAAACCAAGGTCTATCTAAAGACGCGATTGAATTGTTAGCAGCAGACTACGGTATGGATGCTGAAGAAAAAATCGAAAAAGATATTTCTGATTTAGATGTGTACTTTGAAGAAGCAGCTGCTGAAAATGCAGAAAGCACAGTACGTCCTCCAGTTGTAACGATCATGGGACACGTTGACCATGGTAAAACAACATTGCTTGACCAATTACGTAATTCTTCAGTTGTAGCTGGTGAAGCGGGTGGTATTACTCAACATATCGGTGCGTACCAAATTAAAATTGATGGCAAACCAATTACATTCTTAGATACACCAGGGCACGCGGCCTTCACAACAATGCGTGCGCGTGGTGCAGACATCACTGATATTACAGTTATCGTAGTAGCTGCCGATGATGGTGTAATGCCTCAAACTATTGAAGCGATTAACCACGCTAAAGCTGCTGATGTACCAATTATCGTAGCGGTTAACAAAATTGATAAACCTGCTGCAAACCCAGGTCGTGTGATGCAAGAACTTTCTGATTTAGGACTTGTACCTGAAGCATGGGGTGGAGACACAATTTTCGTTGAGATTTCAGCGAAATTCAATCAAAACATTGAAGAGTTATTAGAAATGATTCTATTGGTTGCTGAAGTTCAAGAGTTGAAAGCAAACCCTAACCGTTTAGCATTAGGAACTGTTATTGAAGCTCGTTTAGATAAATCTAAAGGACCTATCGCAACATTATTAGTACAAGAAGGAACGCTTAAAGTTGGAGACCCAATCGTTGTAGGGAACACATTTGGACGCGTACGTGTAATGGTGAATGACCAAGGCCGTCGTGTGAAAACTGCTTTACCAGCGACTCCAGTTGAGATTACTGGTCTTAATGCGTCACCTCAAGCTGGGGACCGTTTCGTAGTATTCGAAGACGAGAAAACTGCTCGTGCTGCTGGTGAAGAACGTGCAAAACGTGCGTTAATCGAACAACGTAACGCTTCAAGCCGTATTACATTAGATAACTTATTCTCTACATTGAAAGAAGGAGAATTGAAAGAAGTTAATGTTATTATCAAGGCTGACGTACAAGGTTCTGTTGAAGCATTAGCATCAAGCCTGCAAAAGATTGAAGTTGAAGGCGTTCGTGTGAAGATTATCCATACAGCTGTAGGGGCAATCAACGAGAGCGATATTACTCTTGCAACAGCAAGTAACGCGATTATCATCGGATTTAACGTGAGACCTACGCCACAAGCGAAAATTCAAGCCGAATCTGATCAAGTAGATATTCGCTTACACCGTATCATCTATAACGTAATTGATGAAATCGAAACAGCGATGAAAGGGTTGCTAGACCCAGAATTCGAAGAAAAAATTACTGGTCAAGCAATCGTTCGTGAAACATACACTGTATCTAAACTTGGAACAATTGCAGGTTCTTACGTATTAGAGGGTGTTGTTAAACGCTCAAGCTCAGTTCGCTTAATCCGTGATAACATTGTTATTTACGAAGGTGAATTAGCAAGCTTGAAACGATTCAAAGATGACGCTAAAGAAGTTAAACTTGGATTCGAGTGCGGTATCATGATTGAAGGCTACAACGATATTAAAGTAGACGACATCATCGAAGCATACGAAATGGTCGAGATTAAAAGAAAATAGTGCGAGAAAATTCGGTTTGAATCGAACCGTTGGACCGGAACACCGTAAGCGACTAGAATAGTCGTGCGGATGTTTCGGGAAACGCACGTCGATTCAGAATTTTCAAGCCGTTATCAAAATAGTGCGAGACCGACTGTTTAGCTTTGGAACACTGGAGTTAAGGAGAGGAAAATCGGTAAGATTTTACGAAGCTTAACGAAGTGGACGCCAAAGCTAGGAGGTCAAGCCGTTATCAAAATAGTGCGAGAAAATTCGCTATGAATCGAACTGAATAAAAGAAGAAATTAATGATTTAAGTAAAACGAAGAGGGACTGATTACAGTGCCTCTTTCGTTGGAAAGGAGAGAAAATGGCAAACTTTAGAGTTGGACGTGTATCACAAGAAATTTTACGAGAAGTAAATGATATCTTATCTAAAAAAGTTCGTGACCCACGTGTACAAGAAATCACAATTACTGAAGTAGAAGTGACTGGCGATTTACAGATTGCTACTATTTATTACACAACGCTTCATAAATTAGCTAGCGAACGTCAAGCTACAGAACGTGGTTTAGAAAAATCAAAAGGCCTAATCCGTCGTGAATTAGGCAAGCGATTATCCTTATATAAAACTCCTGAATTGATTTTTAAACGCGATGAATCAGTTGATTACGGGAATCATATTGATGAGCTTTTAAAATCTATTCAAGAACAAGACGAACAAAGATAATATTTTTGAAGGCAAAAGAACATCAAACGGAAACAACTCTTTTGCCTTTTTAGTAAAAAATTACCATATATGGTAATTTTCGTGTGTATTAAAAAAGCCAGAAGAGGTGTTTTATGATTGATGCAAATAATACATGGGTATTGTGGTCTATTATCGTTGGGATTGCGACTATCAGTATCTTTTTAGAAAATCGATATCAATGGGCTGCAAAGATTAGCGGAGCCATTATCGGTCTATTAATGGCAGCAACATTAAGTAATTTAGGGGTTATTCCTACTGATTCACCTGTATATGATCAGGTTTGGGGAGTTGTTGTACCATTAGCAATTCCAATGCTTTTATTCCAATGTGATTTAAAACAAATTTGGAAAGAGAGTGGACGATTATTAGCTATCTTCCTCATCAGTTCGGTAGGAACTGTTCTTGGGGCAGTATTAGGATATATGGCATTGTCAAAGGCGATTCCTGTATTGAACCATATTGCTGGAATGATGGTCGGAAGTTATATCGGTGGTGGAGTGAACTTTGTTGCTGTTTCATCAGCTTTTGATATTCCAAAAGAACTCATTTCTGCAGCAACAGTTGCAGATAACTTATTAATGGTATTTTACTTCTTAATATTGTTAATGATTCCTTCGATTGCGTTCTTCAAAAAGCATTTTAAATTTGCTTATAGTGAAGGTGTAAAAGAGGAAGAGGAAAAAGCATATAATAAGGATACCGTTATTACAGTTCAAGATGTAGCGTTTGTATTTGCAATTTCTGTTGTAATCGTAACAATAAGCTTTACATTGTCTGAATTCATTTCAGGTCTTGGTGATAACAGCTTTATCCAGCTAGTTTCAAATAAATATTTAATTTTAACAACGTTGACAGTTGGATGTTCGACAATTTTTGCGAAACAATTCAAGAAGATTAGTGGGGCAAATGAAATTGGAACATTCTTGATCTACTTATTCTTCGTAGTCATCGGAATTCCAGCTTCGATTGGAGCAATTATTGAAAAATCTCCATTATTACTTGTGTTCTGTGCAATCATGGTTTTTGTGAACATGGCAGTGACATTTGCTGGTGCAAAAATCTTTGGATTCACAGTGGAAGAAGCCATTCTTGCTTCAAATGCAAATATTGGTGGACCGACAACAGCTGCAGCGATGGCTATTTCTAAAGGATGGCATCGTTTTGTGGCTCCTACAATGCTTGTTGGAACACTAGGCTACATTATTGGTACTTATGTAGGTATCTTTATTGGACAAATATTAAACTAACAAAAAAGCAACTAATTCTGAAAATCAGAGTTAGTTGCTTATTTTTTTATTTATTTTCTAAGTAAGTAATGGCCATTGCATCAACGCCTGTATGGCTCATGATGATTGGTGAAGTTGTTACAATTGTTAGAGGTACATCAGGGAATAACTCACGAATACGAGCAATATTTCCTTCATTAAAATCACTTAATCCAGCATGCATAATTCCGATTTCTTGAATCCCGTTTGGAGAAGATTTCATCTGTTCAAAGATTTCATCATATTTCTTTTGAAGTGATTTTAGACCACGACCTTTTTGGATGATTTCAATTTTGCCGTTAATGACTTGAAGGAATAATTTGATATTCAGTAAGTTTGAGAACATACCCATTAGTTGGCTAATACGACCCCCTTTAATTAAATTGTCTAAGTTAACCACTGTTAAATAAAGAGTAGTGCGTTTCTTTGCATCTTCAATAATTTTAAGAATTTCTTCAACTGTTTTTCCATCCTGAGCTGCTTTAGCGGCCTCTTTAACAATCATTCCCATTGATCTGGAAGTGAAGTCTGAATCGACAACCGTTACATTTGTTTCTGTGATGTCGGCTGCTTGGCGAGCTGCATCAACAGTACCGCTAATAGAACGCATCATCTGAATGGAAATCACAGAATCTCTGTTTTTGCCAAGTTCATCATATACTTCTACGAAACGACCAATAGAAGGTTGAGCTGTTTTTGGAAGCTCAGCACTTGCAATCATTTTTTCTTTAAATTCTTCTTTAGTAATTGTTACACCATCGATATAATTTTCATCATCGATTGAGATATTCATTGGAACGATAGAGATTTCAAATTGTTTTACTTCTTCTTCAGTTAAATCTGCTGTTGAGTCCGTTACAATATATACTCTAGACATTAAAGTCACTCCTATCAAATAAGTTTACCTATCTATAATACCATATTTTTCGCATAAAAAGCTATATTCATAATCTATGTGGAAAATGGTGAATTATGATACAATAGGTTAGCAAATGTAAAGTCTGAGAGGATGAATGGGATGGACGGAATCCTTCCGTTATGGAAAGAAAAAGGCATGACGTCATTTGACTGTGTCTATAAGGTCAGAAAACTATTAAAAACAAAAAAAGTCGGTCATTCTGGAACGCTTGATCCTGAGGTGGATGGAGTGTTACCGATTTGTGTTGGCAAAGCGACTAAGGTTGTTGAGAATCTTCACGAAGCTAATAAAGTTTATCAAGGTGAAATTACATTAGGGTTTTCGACCGAGACCGAAGATGCACATGGCCAAGTCGTGTCAACAACGCCTATCGAAAGTCCATTTCCAATTCAAGAAATAGATGAAAAAATGCAAAGTTTCATTGGAGAAATTACTCAGATTCCACCGATGTATTCTGCAGTTAAAGTGAACGGAAAACGTCTTTATGAATATGCAAGAGCTGGAGAAGAGGTAGAACGTCCTGTCAGAAAAGCAATGATTTATGATTTCAGACGTATTTCAGAACCTGTTTATAATGAGGGTTCGAAGACACAATCATGGAAGTTTGAAGTAAGTTGTAGTAAAGGGACTTACGTTCGAACGCTTTCTGTTGATCTAGGAAGAGCGCTGGGTGTTGAAGCGCATATGTCACTATTAACTCGTGTTAAAAGCGGGCCTTTTCAAACGGAAGACTGCATTACATTACAAGAGCTGAATGAACTTGCTCAAAAAGATAAAGCGCAAGAAGCCCTAAAACCAGTTGATTTAGTTTTTAAAGACTATCCACGAATGGATTTGACCCAGGATGAATTCATTCGTTTTAAAAATGGTGCAATTTTATCTAAAACTGAATTTCCACAGATTGTCGCACCAACTGCTTGTTATTATGAAGATGAACTCCTCACAATTTATGGTCCTCATCCAACGAAAAAAGGCTTATTAAAACCAATTAAAATGTTTTAGAAAGGAGAGAAGAATGCAAACGATAGAGTTAACACACCCTTACAAAAAAGAGTGCATCCTTCAGGAACCGATTGTCATTGCTTTAGGTTTCTTTGATGGAATCCACTTAGGGCATAAAGAAGTGATTACTACTGCCAAAAGAGTCGGAAAGGAACGCGGCTATAAAGTGGCAGTGATGTCTTTTAATCAGCATCCATCTGTTATTTTTCAAAATGTGGATCCTGCGAGCATTCAATATGTCTCCCCACTAGAACGTAAGAAGGAATTATTAGAAGAACTAGGTGTTGAGATTTTCTATTTAGTTGATTTTACTAAGGAATTTGGAGCCCTTTCTCCACAAGAATTTGTCGATCAATATATTGTTGGATTAAATGCAAAAGTTATTGTAGCAGGGTTTGATTACACTTATGGCAAGAGAGACATTGCGAACATGGAATTATTACCAAAGTATGCTTCGAATCGTTTTGAGATTATTACCATCTCTGAACAAAAGAACGATAGTGGGAAGATTAGTTCGACAGCTGTGAGAGATTTATTGCAAGAAGGGCGTATTGAAGAAGCAAATAAATTGTTAGGATATGACTACATGATGGATGGAGTCGTTGTTCATGGCTTTGGACGAGGCAGTAAAATGCTTGGGTTCCCAACTGCGAATATTGAAGTGTCAAATGATACATTCCTATTAAAAAATGGGGTTTATGTCGTTGAAATGCAAGTAGAAGGTCAATGGCTTCCAGGTATGGCATCGATTGGCATTAATCCAACTTTTGAAGATGTCCATAAAGTAACGATCGAAGTAAACTTACTCGACTTTGACAAGGATATTTATCACTTACCAGTTCGTGTGAAATGGTTGAAGTATTTAAGGCCAGAATTGAAATTTGACGGGATTGAGGCTTTGATTGATCAATTGAAACAAGATGAGGAAAATACAAGAAATTATTTTAAAGCGAAGAGAGGTTGATTCTCTATGTGGTATTTAAAGAATTACCATGAATTAACAAAAGAAGAGATTGTAGCCATTTATAAAGCTAGAATTGAAACCTTTATTGTGGGTCAAAAGTTGAATTATCAAGAAATTGATGATACGGATACCGTTTCCTGTCATCTATTTGAGATGAACGATTCAGGTGAAGTGATTTCGTATTTACGAATCATTCCGGAAACTGATAAAGTGAGAATCGGAAGAGTATTAATTGATCATAGATATCGTGGAACTGGAAAAGGTAGAGAGTTATTAGAACGTGCTAAAGAAGTTTGTAAAGAGTGGTTTGTAGATACCGTCATTGAGGTTCATGCACAAGCGCAATTACAAAAACTATATGAATCACTCGGTTTTGAAGTCGTTTCAGAGCCATATGATATTGTTGGAATCACGCATGTTACTATGGAGTTGTATTAGGAGGAAATCATGATTACACGTTACACACGTCCAGAAATGGCAAAAATTTGGTCTGATGAAAATCGTTATAACTGTTGGCTAGAAGTTGAAATTTTAGCGGATGAAGCTTGGGCTGAATTAGGAGAAATCCCAAAAGAAGATGTAGAAAAGATTCGTAAAAACGCAAAATTCACGGTTGAACGTATTTTGGAAATTGAAGAAGAAACTAGACATGATGTTGTTGCTTTTACAAGATGCGTCTCTGAAAGTCTTGGAGAAGAAAAGAAATGGGTTCACTACGGATTAACGAGTACAGATGTAGTGGATACTGCTTATGGCTATCAGTTAAAACAAGCCAACGATATTTTACGTAAAGACTTAGCAGACTTCCTAGAAATCATTAAAGAAAAAGCCTTAGCTTATAAAGATACAGTATGTATGGGGAGAACGCATGGAGTTCATGCTGAACCAACCACGTTTGGTTTGAAATTAGCGTTATGGTATTCAGAAATGAAACGAAATATCGAGAGATTCGAACGAGCGGCCCAAGGGGTTGAAGCTGGTAAAATTAGTGGAGCAGTTGGAACATTTGCCAATATTTCTCCAGAAGTAGAAGCATATGTTTGTCGTAAATTAGGAATTCGTCCCCAAGAAATCTCTACACAAATTTTATCTCGTGACCTACATGCAGACTATATTTCAACAATTGCTTTAATTGCAACAAGTATCGAAAAATTTGCAACAGAAATCCGAGGGTTACAAAAATCTGAAACGCGTGAAGTAGAGGAATTCTTTGCTAAAGGGCAAAAAGGTTCTTCGGCAATGCCACATAAACGTAATCCGATCGGTTCTGAAAATATGGCAGGGCTAGCTCGTGTAATCAGAGGGCATATGGTGACAGCTTACGAGAACGTGAATTTATGGCATGAACGTGATATTTCACATTCTTCAGCAGAACGTATTATTATTCCAGATAGCACGATTCTACTAAACTATATGCTTCGTCGTTTCGGTAATATCGTTAAGAACTTGACGGTATTCCCAGAAAATATGTTACGCAATATGGATGCAACTTTTGGCTTAATCTACAGTCAAAGAGTGCTATTGAAGCTCATCGACAAAGGAATGAGTCGTGAAAAAGCTTATGATTTAGTACAACCATGTACAGCTAAAGCTTGGGATGAAAAATTACCATTCCGTTCTGTTTTAGAAGAGCAACCTGAAATTACGGCTACTCTAAGTAAAGAAGATCTAGATGATGCGTTTGATTATCACTATCATATTAAGAATGTAGATTTGATTTTTAAACGTGTTGGAATCTTATAGATTGAAAAAATTACTGAAAAGAGTGCATTTTTTAAGAAAATGTGGTATAAATAGAAAGTAAAATTTTATCTAAAGGAGTCAGAAAATGATTAACGTAAGTGATTTAAAAGCTGGAATGACATTCATTCTTGATGGAAAATTAATTAAAGTGTTGGAAATCAGCCACCACAAACCAGGTAAAGGGAACACTGTAATGCGTATGAAAATCCGTGACGTTCGTAACGGTTCAACAGTAGACACAACAATGCGTCCTGATGAAAAAGTAGAACGTGCACATATCGATACTAAAGATGTTCAATACTTATACAGCCAAGATGGCGTTGGAGTATTCATGGACTTAGAAACATACGAACAATACGAAATTCCAGAAGAAACAATCGAACAAGAATTAAAATATATCCTAGAAAATATGGAAGTTAAAATCCAATTCTACGGTTCAGAAGTAATCGGGGTTTCATTACCATCAACAGTTGTATTACAAGTTACTGAAACTCAACCATCAATTAAAGGTGCTACAGTTACAGGTTCTGGTAAACCAGCTACAATGGAAACAGGTTTAGTAGTTAACGTTCCAGACTTCATCGAAGCAGGAGAGTACTTAGAAGTTAACACTGCAGAAGGTACATACGTACGTCGTGCAACTAAATAATGATGAATCGAAATAAGGGTGAGCCAAGTGTTCATCCTTGTTTTTTTATAAAGGAGAAATGTGTATGCGGATTGCTGTGATGGCAGGAACACCAATGGACACGAAGTTAGGTGTCGATTTATTAAAGAAAAATGGATTCACTCAAACAATTTCTGTTCCTATTTCTAATAATCCAGTCGAACAAACAACTTTTCAATCCTTAGAGGAAGAAGAAAGAGAGCAGTATATTAGAAGTGTGATTGATGGAATGAAAAACGAAATTGACGCTGTTTTTGTGTACTGTAATTCACTTAGTTCAGTTGTAAATTTTGATAAACTAGAAGAGGAATATAAACTCCCTATGATTACTCCGATGCAAATGTATCGAACACTTGGGGTAGAACATGATTATTTAGCTGTAATGGCAGCTAATTCTCATGGGTTAACTGGGGTAGAAAACAATCTATATATTGCCAATCCTAATCTTAAGGTGTTTGGTGTGACGATGTTAGAACTTGTTAAAGCGATTGAAACTGGCAAACCCCAAGAGGAGATTATTAAGCAATTTGATTTTCAAAGTCTTTTCCATTATTTTGAGAGTACAGAAATCGAAGCTGTCGTACTAGGATGCACACATTTTCCATATGTAAAGAGGGAATTAGAACAGCTCTCAAATATTCCAATTATTGATGTGGGTGTCTATATGATTGACCGCTTAAAGAGTCAAATTTAGGAGAGAAAATTATGATTACAATCGAAAAAATGAAACAGTTTTTTCGTTATGAAAAAGTCAAATACAAAAATCCTGTAAAATTTCCGGAAGTAGCAGAAGAGATGATACAGTTGAAGAAAGCAGGGCAAGATGCAAGACAGGAATTTACAAAGTTAACGGAAGTATTTTATAAGAACTTCCAACCATTTCGCATGGACCCGGTTAGTCAATGGATGAATCAAGCCCAAGTGGTAAGACCCGCTTTTTGGAGATATTTTATCGAAGAGGGGCAAGCTGAAGGAAATCCATCTTTTGCGTTACGTTTATTTAATCAAGAAAATAAATTGGGCGTATATGTAGAATTGAGTTTTATCGAACGTAAAAAGAATGACAACTCTGTGTATTTGCAAAATAAAGTATTAGAGTGTGAACCTAATAGTAATATTCTATATATAGCGTCTGATTTTCAAAAGAATGCAATTGCTTATGAAGGCAACGAATCTAATAGAGATAAATTAACAAGAGCTGTTAAAGAGGGCGAATTTCGTAAAGTCATTTTAAGAAGGCCAGTATTTCTTGAAAGTACCAAAGATGGAATTGAAGAAGAACTTTCGGACGCATTGAAGGAATTAATTCCGTTTTATGAAACCATTTATATGAATGAAGTAAATTAAAAGAGGTAGATTTAATATCTACCTCTTTTTGAATAAAATTTTTATGCTGGAGAAGGAGTTCCTGGTTTTACCGTTACTTCTTCTTCTGATTCTGTTTGTTCTTCCTCAGTTGTTTCTTCTGTAGTTTCCTCAGTGGTTGTTTCACCAGTTGTTGGACCTTCAGTAGTAGCTGCCTTTTTTTATGTGTTTCAGTTGTTGTTACTTTAGTTGATCCACTTTCAGTAGTGACTGTTGTCGTTTCATCACCTTTTACAATGATATATCCAACATATTCATAACAATCAATTTCATCTACAGTAATTTCTTCTAATTGTGAAATAGAAACTACTTTAGTTTCACCGTTTAAGATTACTTGCGAAGCGTCTACAGATCCAACAAGGATGCTACCAGATCCAATTACAAATAAAATGGTAATTAATTTTTTTCCTTTATTTGATTCTAATAGGGCATAGGCTGCGCCTAAGACAAGAATCCCAGCACCAAGTGTCACTAAACCTGTAGATGTCCTAGTGTTTGGAAGAGAAGGTTTATCAACTGGACATCCCACTTTTTTGTAAATTAATTTTACAGAAGTAGTAGAGTCAACTTCTCCCAAAAATGATTAATTCTTTTTCAGAATTAGAAAGTGACTCAACATCAATATTCGTGATATTAATTTGAGTCGTACCATCTGCATATGCAGTAGTAAAATTAGAAGCGAAAATTGCTGTTAAAAACGCTAGAAAAATTAAGGCTACTAATTTTTTGAATGATTTCATAATTAATCCTTTCCTTTTTTATTCTTTTATTTATGAAATTAAAATGGAAATGACGAAAATTTGCATAGGAATATGAAATTATTGTTTTTCCTTTCAAAGGGAATTATGACGTTTTATTTTTGTTTGATGTTTGACGTTCATATGGATAAAAATTTTCGGAAGAATCTTAATTACAAATTACATAAGGTGCTAGAATCATTAATTTTATAAGCGTTATACATCTGCAGTACTAGAAAATATTAAACTGAAAATCAGTCTTAAGTCTGAGTATTTTTGCCTTGACTTAATTTGACCAATGTGATAAATTATGAATGTGGTTAGCACTCGTCTTAGTCAAGTGCTAAAGAGAGGTGACTATGATGTTAACCAATAGACAATTGCTAATCTTACAATTAATCATACAATTATATACGGAAACTTTGGAGCCGGTCGGGTCTAAAAAATTAATGGAAGTTGCTGAATTACCGTTTAGTTCGGCAACGATTCGTAATGAGATGATGAAATTAGAAGAAATGGGATATCTTGAAAAAAACCATACTTCTTCTGGACGAATCCCTTCGAATAAAGGGTATCGTTACTATATTGATTACATCTTACCCGGACAAAAGCATCAAGTTTCTTTAAGCGTTCGAAATCAAATTCGAGAAGTTTTTCAACAGTCAACATTAGAAATTCAAGATGTATTTCGTTTATCTGCTGACATATTAGCAACATTAACGAATTACACAGCAATTTCTATTGGACCTGAAGTGAAAAGCGCAATGTTATCTGGTTTTAGACTTGTTCGATTGAACCCAAATCAAGTGATGGCAATCGTAGTCATCAGTAATGGGTTAGTCGAAAATAAAGTCTATACAATTCCAGGAACGATTGACGATAGTGATTTAGATAAAGTGGTTCGCATCATCAATGATGAATTGATTGGTTTACCATTAGATGTCGTTGCCAAACGACTGAAGACGGATTTACCAATTCTTATGACTCGTTATATGAATTCTCAAATTCAAATTGTCAAAGTGATTCAAGAGATGATGAACCAATTTGAACAAGATCGAATGCATGTGGCTGGAAGAAGGTATTTACTCAATTACTTTGACCATCATGCGAATGTAGATCAGCTTAAAGAAATTTATCAATTGATGGATGATCAAAATAAGTTACATCAATTAGTAACAAATGATCATCAAGATATTCAAATTAGACTCGGCTCAGAAATGGATCATCCGTTACTTGGGGACTTTAGTTTGGTAACTGCTAGTTACGAAACGCCAAACCAAGATACAGGAATGATTGCTCTTCTTGGACCAAAGAATATGCCGTATTCGAATGTATTATCAATTGTAAAAGGACTCAGGGAAGAGTTAGCAACCACGATAGCAGATTATTATCGTAACTTATAAAGTAAGGAGATGAAATCTTGGAAGCAAACGAACAAAACACTAAAGAAGAATTAAAAGAAGAAAAAAATGTTGCAGATGAAACTCCTCAAGAAGAAGTTACTGAAGAAACTACAACAGAACTTACGAATGAAGAGAAATTACAACAAGAAGTAGAGAAGTTGAATGATCAAGTATATCGACTATCTGCTGAAATATCGAATATCCAAAAGAGAAATGCAAAAGAAAGACAAGATGCTGCAAAATATCGCAGTCAAAGTCTTGCACAAAACTTATTAAATGTGATTGATAACCTTGAGAGAGCTATTGCTTCTCCAAGTGAATCAGAAGAAGCTCAAAACCTAAAGAAAGGTATTGAGATGGTGTATGAAAGTTTCCTTTATGCACTAAAAGAAGAAGGAATCGAAGAAATCGATGCTTTAAATCAACCGTTTGATCCAACATTACATCACGCCGTTCAAACTGTTCCAGTAGAAGAGGGGCAAGAAGCAGATCAAGTGGTTCAAGTGTATCAAAAAGGATACAAATTAAAAGATCGCGTATTACGACCAGCAATGGTTATCGTAGCGCAATAAGTAGAAAAATTTTAAAATAATAAATTTAAATAATAGGAGTGAATTAAATATGAGTAAAATTATTGGTATTGACTTAGGAACAACAAACTCAGCAGTAGCTGTTTTAGAAGGTAACGAAGCAAAAATTATTGCAAACCCAGAAGGAAACCGTACAACACCATCTGTTGTAGCGTTCAAAAATGGAGAAATTCAAGTAGGTGAAGTTGCAAAACGTCAAGCTGTAACAAACCCAAATACAATTTCTTCAATTAAACGTCATATGGGTGAAACAGGATATAAAGTAGAAATCGAAGGTAAATCTTATACACCACAAGAAATTTCAGCTATGATTCTACAATACTTAAAAGGTTATGCTGAAGAATATCTTGGAGAAAAAGTTGAAAAAGCAGTTATTACAGTACCTGCATACTTCAACGATGCACAACGTCAAGCAACTAAAGACGCTGGTCGTATCGCTGGTTTAGAAGTTGAACGTATCGTTAACGAACCAACAGCAGCAGCTCTTGCATATGGTTTAGACAAAGTTGACCACGAAGAAAAAATCTTAGTATTCGACCTTGGTGGTGGTACATTCGACGTATCTATCCTTGAATTAGGAGATGGCGTATTCGACGTATTATCAACAGCTGGTGATAACCATCTTGGTGGGGATGACTTCGACCAAAAAATCATTGATTTCTTAGTAGAAGAATTCCAACGCGATAACGGTATTGATTTATCAAGCGATAAAATGGCTATGCAACGTTTGAAAGATGCTGCTGAAAAAGCTAAGAAAGACTTATCAGGTGTATCTCAAACACAAATCAGCTTACCATTCATTTCTGCTGGTGCAGCTGGCCCATTACACTTAGAAGTAACTTTAACTCGTGCTAAATTTGAACAATTAACTGCAGATTTAGTAGAACGTACAAAAGAACCAGTTCGTCGTGCATTAGCTGACGCAGGTTTATCAGCTTCAGACATCGACCAAGTATTATTAGTTGGTGGATCAACTCGTATTCCTGCAGTTGTTGAAGCTGTTCGTAACGAAACTGGTAAAGAACCAAACAAATCAGTGAACCCAGACGAAGTAGTAGCTATGGGTGCTGCTATCCAAGGTGGAGTTATCTCTGGTGATGTGAAAGACATCGTATTATTAGACGTAACACCATTATCACTTGGTATTGAAACAATGGGTGGAGTGTTCACAAAATTAATCGACCGTAACACTACAATCCCAACAAGCAAATCACAAGTATTCTCAACAGCTGCAGATAATCAACCAGCAGTAGACGTACACGTATTACAAGGTGAACGTCCAATGGCAGCAGATAACAAGACTTTAGGTCGCTTCCAATTGACAGACATTCCAGCTGCTCCTCGTGGTGTGCCACAAATCGAAGTAACATTCGATATCGATAAAAACGGTATTGTAAATGTTCGTGCTAAAGATTTAGGAACTGGTAAAGAACAAGCTATTACAATCAAATCTTCTTCAGGTTTATCAGATGAAGAAATCGAACGTATGGTGAAAGATGCAGAAGCAAATGCTGAAGCAGATAAAAAACGTAAAGAAGAAGTAGATTTACGTAACGAAGTTGACCAATTAATCTTCACTGTTGATAAAACATTGAAAGATTTAGAAGGTAAAGTAGATGCTAGTGATGTTCAAAAAGCTGAATCAGCTCGTGATGAATTAAAAGCTGCTGTGGAAGCAAATGACTTAGAAGCAATGAAAGTAAAACGCGACGCTTTAAATGAAGTTGTACAAAACTTAACTGTTAAACTTTATGAACAAGCTGCCGCAGCTCAACAAGCAGCAGGTGCTTCTCAAGAAGGTCCAACAGAACAAGCATCTTCAAATAACGATGGCGTTGTTGACGCTGACTTCGAAGAAGTAGACTAATATTTGCTAAATTGATAGGGTGTAAGACTACTTAGTGGCCTTACGCCCATATCCTTTGTAAACTATGAAAGAAAAGGAGGGGCAATTCAGTGGCCAAAAGAGATTTATATGAAATTTTAGGCGTATCAAAAGATGCCTCTGAAGCAGATATTAAGAAAGCTTATCGTAAATTATCTAAAAAATACCATCCAGATATTAATAAAGAACCTGGAGCAGATGAAAAATTCAAAGAAATTGCTGAAGCTTATGAAATCTTAGGCGACGCACAAAAACGTGCTGCTTATGATCAATATGGACATGCTTCTTACGATCCAAATTCTGGATTTAGCGGTGGAGGTTTCGGTGGTGGATTTGATGGATTCAGTGGATTTGAAGGATTCGGAGGATTTGGCGGTAATGGGAACTTTACTGGTGGATTCGAAGATATCTTTAGTAGTTTCTTCGGTGGCGGAGGCGGTCATAGTAATCGTGCGAACATGCCACGTCAAGGAGCAGACCTTCAATATGTCATGGATTTAACATTTGAAGAAGCTATCTTCGGGAAAGAAGAAACAATTCATTACCATCGTAGCGACGAATGTCAAACATGCCACGGAACGGGTGCTAAACCTGGAACGAGTCCTACAACATGTTCAAAATGTCATGGCTCTGGCGTGATTAATGTCGAAAGAAATACACCATTTGGACGTATGATGAGTCAAACAACTTGTGATGTGTGTCATGGAACTGGACAAGAAATTAAAGAAAAATGTCCAACTTGTCATGGTCATGGTCAAGTAGATGAAACTCATAAGGTTAAAGTAAAAGTACCAGCTGGTGTTGAAGATGGAAACCAAATGCGTCTTCAAGGACAAGGTGAAGTGGGAATTAATGGTGGACCTTATGGTGACCTTTATGTCATCTTCCGTGTAGGACAAAGTAAGACATTCAAACGACAAGGAGCAGATATTTATTATCAACTTCATGTTAACTTCGCCCAAGCAGCTCTTGGAGACGAAGTGGATGTACCAACTGTACACGGTAAAGTGAAATTGAAAGTACCTGCTGGAACACAATCAGGTACAATTTTACGCTTACGTGGTAAAGGTGCTCCAAAACTTCGTGGAACTGGAAATGGAGATCAACATGTTGAAGTCATCGTAGACACTCCTAAGAAACTAACAGATAAGCAAAGACAAGCTCTACAAGTATTTGCTAGCGAGGAAGGAACAACACTTCATAACAGCGAAGAGAATTTATTCGACAAAATGAAGAATGCATTTAAAGATACATTTGAATAAATTAAAATAGAACTTAGCATATTCATTGCTAAGTTCTATTTTTTTGCTTATTTAGTAGTGACTGCTAGACGACGAATAATCTGTGCGTGTTCAGGAAATTTTTCTAGTAGTTCATCTTGTGTATAGAGTTTAAAGTCTTCATATTCAAAACCAGGTGTAACGCTACAACTTACTATTGCAAAGTCTTCTACATTGTTTGATTCAATCGTTGAACCAAAAATCACACCAGCAGGGACTGTAAATTGAAGTTTTTGCCCAACTCCTGGTCCGATTTCAACAGCTTCATAAACACCATTTGGATGAATCATATGAACGGTTAAAGCATGGCCGAAATGATAGTACCAAATTTCATCGGATGAGAGTAAATGAAAGTGGGAAGGATTATTGCTCGATAATAAGAATAATATAGAAGTGGATAAAGCGCGAATGCGGTGATTGTTTAATTCTACAGTCTCTACAGCTTTATAAGTCTGTCTAAAATAACCACCTTCAACATGCGGTTCTAATTCTAATTCGTCAATCCATTCTTGTTTCGTTTTCATAATAATCCTCCTTTCGCTTATTAGTTCTATTATAACCTAATTCTGATCCCTTGTGAATTGTTGATAGAGCGGTATTTATGCTATACTGGTACTATTGGAAACAGAAAGGAGAAGAGTCATGAAAGATAATATTGCACAAATTGTCTCTAATAAAGATATTAAGAAAATTAGAGAACTTTTTAACGAGAATTATCCAATTGATATCGCTTTGGCTTTAGAAGAAGTGGATGATGATGTCTTAAAAGATTTCATGTTTTCTATCTCTAATACAAGATTAGCTTCTATTTTGGAAGTTGCCGAACCTGATTTCCAATTACGGATGCTTGAGAAACTCCCATTTAGACGGGTAATTCTATTGTTCCAACAAATGTCAAACGATGATGTCGTGGATATTTTAGGGAATTTACCAGTAGGGATTCGCAAACGTTACCTCAAAATGATGAAACAAAGTTCTCAAGATGCGATTCAAACGATGTTAAATTACGCTCCGGATACTGCCGGAGGGATCATGACAACAGAGTATATCACGGTTAAAGAGCACTTAACGGTTGAAGAAACATTATCGAAGTTAAGAGAAATTTCACCAAACTCTGAAGTTATTAACATTATTTTTGTGACTAGCTTACAAAGAAAATTAATCGGTTGGATTGATATTCGCGATTTATTTATTCATGATCTAGATGAGAGTTTACATGACGTGATGCATACGAATATCATTTCTGTTTTGCCAGAAGAGGACCAAGAAGAAGTAGCTCGTATTTCAACTAAATATGACTTATCTGTTGTTCCTGTAGTTAATAAGCATAACGTACTATTAGGAATTATTACAATCGATGATATCGTTCATGTCTTACAAGAAGAGCATCACGAAGATATGTTATTAATCAGCGGGGTTGAAGGAACCGAACGAATCGGTGGTCCTTTTAAAGAATCGATTCAAAAACGGACACCTTGGCTATTAATTAACTTAATTACAGCTTTTATGGCGAGTGCGGTTGTTGGTTTATTCCAAGATACAATTGAACAAGTCGTCGTACTTGCGGTTGCAATGCCGATTATTACTGGGATGGGTGGAAACTCCGCTTCTCAAACATTAGCCTTGGTGATTCAAGAGGTTGCAATTGGTCAATTAACATGGGAAAAAGACAAGAAGTATGTATTAAACGAAATCTGGCTAGGATTAGTCAATGGGATTATTACAGGGATTTTCGCCGCTGTAGCGCTATACATTCCATATCATAACTTTTTCTTATCGATTATTGTCATTTTAGCAATGGCAATGAACCTAATGGTAGGGGCGTTCTTCGGCTTCTTCGTTCCTTTATTCTTGAAGAAACTAAATTTAGACCCAGCCATTTCATCAACGATTTTTGTAACAACAGCAACTGACGTATTAGGATTCTTTATTTTCTTATACTTAGCTGAATTGTTCTTGCCGTTATTAATGTAATTTGATAAAATGATTTGAATTTTAACGTAGTAGTGTATTGAAGGAGTTATTCATGAATTTAGAAGAAATGAAAGAAAGACAGAAGCGCATTCGAAACTTCTCGATTATTGCGCATATCGACCATGGGAAATCTACTTTGGCCGACCGTATTTTACAAGCGACAGATACAGTGGCTGATCGTGAAATGCAAGACCAATTATTAGACTCAATGGATCTTGAAAGAGAACGTGGGATTACCATTAAATTAAATGCCGTTGAATTGACGTATGATGCTAAAGACGGTACGGAATATATTTTCCACTTAATCGACACTCCTGGGCACGTGGACTTCTCGTATGAAGTATCACGAAGCTTAGCAGCCTGCGAAGGAGCGATTCTTGTAGTAGATGCTGCTCAAGGGATTGAAGCACAAACATTAGCTAACGTTTATCTAGCGATTGACAATGACTTAGAAATCTTACCAGTCATTAATAAAATTGACCTTCCAGCGGCGGACCCTGAACGTGTTCGTACAGAAATCGAAGATGTAATTGGTATTGATGCGAGTGAAGCGGTTCTTGCTAGTGCAAAAGTCGGTATCGGGATTCCAGAAATCCTAGAACAAATTGTTGAAAAGATTCCTGCACCAACTGGCGACTTAGAAGCGCCTTTACAAGCGTTGATTTTCGACTCAATTTATGATGCGTATCGCGGGGTTGTATTAAACGTCCGTATTCAAAACGGTATTGTAAAACCTGGTGATAAGATTCAATTAATGAGTAATGGAAAGACTTTTGATGTTGTAGATGTTGGTATTTTCTCACCAAAACCAATTAGTCGTGATTACTTAATGGTTGGAGATGTTGGTTACATCACCGCTTCTATCAAAACAATT
>ERZ772961.87-NODE-87-length-45967-cov-7.875719_pt1 | contig 45967 bp, 70 predicted proteins | sample MGYA00580677_ERZ772961 | MGnify/ENA primary metagenome ERZ772961 (study PRJEB29015, sample SAMEA2738088) | human oral metagenome | biome: human oral; feature: human-associated habitat; material: saliva | place: China | collected 2227 ... | reverse complement strand
ACCTTGATGAAGCTCTTACATTCATGAATCTGTCATTGGAACAATCTTTAGAGACTGATGATGTGATTTCTCAAGCTTGTAGCTATAGAGGGTTAGGTGAAATCTATTTAGCCTTGAAAGATACGGAATTATCCAACAGACATTTCAAACGAGCTATAGAACTTTTCGAAAGTGTTGGAGAGTTTGAAGGGATAAAGGAAGTTGAAGAATTGATTAATGAATGATTTGACATTTAGATTTTGCTATTAGTTTGCCTAAATAAAAAGTTTTAATATGCTATAAATCATGTATTTGATTAAGGGTGATAAGATGAGAGGTTGTGCTAGAAATGGAATCTCTATTTATTTTAATTATTTATATACCTTATTTCTTTTATTTAAATTGGAAGGATAAGCCTAAACAAAAAAATAAGTCCTTTTGCTATCTTTATAAGTTTTACATGATTTACTTGTGGTTTATCCTCATAATTTCCATAATGGCTATCGGTATTTTTTCCCTTGGAGTACTAGCTGTTAGAGGCGAAATACTTACGTTAGGTTTCTTTGTTTTATCTTTTTTTGGTGTAGTTCTATTTAGTGTCTATATTTTTAGTATTCTAAAAGAGATAAATGACTTAAAGCAAATAAAAGATAAAATAAATAGATAGACGTAATCTAATTTGAATTGTCTTTATCTGGACTATACATCCGTATCTTGAACAGGTTACTAAGAAGGTGCTAAATTATGAAAAAAGTCCCATTGTTAGTCTAAGTTGTTAGTGTTTTAAAAAAAGACAAGGTGTTTTATCCTTGTCTTTTTCGTTGTAGTATTGATTTTGATTCAATTTCAATAAGTGTGTTCTTTTTGGAGGATTCTATATATTCTAGGTAACATTATCATGGTATAGATCAGAAGAGAAGTCCCTCCAAATATGAATATCAGACCTCCGTTTATATCCTTTTGAAATAGATAAGTAAATACAATGGTACCTATCGGCATAATAGACGTATTTAGTGTGAATAAAGTGCTCATCACTCTTCCTAAATAATTTGTTTCAATGCTACTTTGAAGATATGTCATGACGACAATATTTAGAATAACAAGAGTAAATGCGATAATTCCCATGAATAAACCGCCAATGGAAGAAATAATCACTGGTGTGTTACTGGTTGCAAATGTAATACCCAAACCAATGATAGCGATAGTTAGAAGGAAAAGTGGAATGCGAATTCTATTAGTGAGAAGTGTGTTGTTTTCTTTTTTGTCTGGCAGTAGCGACATAGACACACTGGCTAATAACATTCCAACTGCAGACATTGTTTCTAGGATACCTACGGTTGCATTATCTAATAGGAGTTGCTCTTTAACTACAAATGGTACTCCAATGCTAATGGAAGTATAGAAAAAATTCAGTACAACACTAACAAGAATAATATATTTGACAATCTGATTTTCTTTTAAAAATCGGATAATTTCTTTAACCCCGTGTTGATGGTTTTCATTCTGTTTGATCTCAGCTTCCTGCCCATCGTGTTCATAGAAGAATTTCATGGTAAGTAAGACACCTAAAGCAAGGAGATTTGCAATGATTTCTATGAGAATAAAGCCTGAGAAGCCTAACCAATTATAAAAAATGACTCCAATAGCTGGCGAAAGCATGGTTGCGATAGCAATGGCAGTTTGTGTAACAGAGCTTAATCGTTGAATTTTTGTATCATTTACTAACTCGTGGATAGAGGCTGAATAACAAGTATCATTGATGTTAACTGTAATAGAGTGGAGTATGACAAATGGGATTACGAGGTATAAGATAGTAGATGAATTCGTTAAAAAATAAAAAGCATAAAACAGAAGAAAGATTATAAGCCTAAAGATAAAATTATAAGTTAAGATCTTTTTATGACGGTATCGGTCTACTAAATTACCGATTGGAAGCAAGAAAATCAAACTAACTAAAGGATAGATGATCATATTGATTCCAAAACTCATTGCCGATTTTGTTTGGTCCAGTAACATTAATCCTAAAGCAAAATTAAAAGCTTTTCCACTTAAGGAGCTAATAAAACTACTGATAAAGTCTTTAACGATTTGTCTATTAGACATTTGATCACTTATTAAATTTTTAATACTAACCCCCTCCATTCGTTTCAACATTGATTTGGTTATCTAATCCTATTCAATGAACCTGAAAGGTAATCAGATTATTAGATAAACCATAATTTTGGTTAATTAAGATTTTACCAATTATACTAATAAAAGTATATTAAAAAATGTAGAAAGAAAGTAAATTTTTTAAGATTAGTGGTTGTATTATTTAATAACTAAGAAATAAGATTATCGACTCACTGCTTATGGAAGTAGTTATTTAAGAGAGAAAGATGAGTTACTAAAAAGGTACTAAATTCTGAAAAAAGTCCCCTTTTTGCGAAAACCAAAAGTTCCAAAAGTCTATTAAATCAATACCCTGCTACTTAAAAAATGCAAGAATGGAACTCAAAATCCAGTGTCCGCAAGGACGTGCCGGTTCGACCCCGGCCGCCGGTATAGTATTAAAGACAAGGTTTTCGAGCCTTGTTTTTTTATTTTAAATAAGTTTATAAAAATTTTACTAGAGATAGGTCTATACCATTTACAAATACTTTTGAAAGGTTTATAATATAATTGACATAATAAATAGTAGAATTTACTTTTAAAGGAGGTTATCATTATGCCTAACTATATTAAAGCTGATCAATTTTTCTATCCTCATGGTGTTCGCCGTGGCGGTTTTCTTGAACTAGTTGATGGAAAATTTGGTAAGCATGTAGATCAAGTATCTGATGACGCAGAAATTATTGACTATACTGGTTATAGTATTGCTCCTGGTCTTGTTGACACACATATTCACGGATTCGGTGGTGTTGATGTTATGGATAATAATATCGAAGGAACCCTTCATACTATGAGTGAAGGACTTCTTAGTACTGGTGTTACTAGTTTCTTACCAACTACACTTACTTCATCTTATGAACAATTGTTGGCTGTTACTGAAAATATTGGTGCTCGTTACCAAGAGGCATCTGGTGCTAAAATTCGTGGAATTTATTTTGAAGGACCTTACTTCACAGAAGAATTTAAAGGTGCGCAAAATCCTGCTTACATGAAAGATCCTCGTATGGATGAGTTCCGTGCTTGGCAAAAAGCTGCCAACGGCTTATTAAATAAAATTGCTCTTGCTCCAGAGCGTGATGGCGTTGAGGACTTTGTTCGTACTGTGACGGGTGAAGGTGTAACTGTGGCTCTTGGGCACTCGAATGCGACATTCGATGAAGCTAAAAAAGCGGTCGATGCTGGTGCTAGTGTTTGGGTGCATGCCTATAATGGTATGCGTGGATTAACTCACCGTGAACTTGGGATGGTTGGTGCCATGTATGAATTGCCTCATACTTATGCAGAATTAATCTGTGACGGTCACCACGTAGATCCGAAGGCCTGCGATATTCTTTTGAAACAAAAAGGTGTTGAAAATATTGCTCTTATCACTGACTGTATGACTGCGGGTGGTTTGCAAGATGGTGACTATATGTTGGGAGAATTCCCTGTAGTAGTTGCTAATGGTACTGCTCGTCTCAAGTCAACTGGAAACTTGGCAGGTTCTATTCTTAAACTGAAAGATGGCTTGAAAAATGTTGTTGAATGGGGAATTGCCAATCCGCATGAAGCAGTTATGATGGCTAGTCTTAACCCTGCTAAATCAGTTCATATTGATGATGTCTGTGGGCAAATTCGTGAAGGTTACGATGCAGACTTTATCGTCCTTGATAAAGATTTGGAATTGGTAGCGACTTATCTAGATGGTGTTAAACGTTACCAAGCATAAGATAGTAAAAGAAAGAGCATCCGCGAGGGTGTTCTTTTTATTTAGGATTGAAAAAGTTGCCCTTATAATTGTGTTAAGCAAAATTCTTTTAATGTTCCATGAAATTAGATATAATAGACCATACAAAGGAAGTAAAAGTATGTATCGAGTAATAGAAATGTATGGAGATTTTGAACCTTGGTGGTTCATAGAGGGATGGGAAGAAGATATTATTGCCAGTAAACGATTTGACAGTTACTATACTGCCTTAAAGTATTATAAATCATGTTGGTTTGCTATTGAAGAAAAAACACCTCTTTATAAGAGCCGAGGAGACTTGATGACCATCTTTTGGGATCCAAAAGATAAACGTTGGTGTGACGAATGCGATGAATTTCTTCAGCAATATCATTCCTTGATCTTATTGGAAGACGGACAAGTTATTCCGGATGAAAAATTTAGACCTGGTTACGAAAAACAGACGGGTCATGAGAGTCACCGTAGCTGTTGTGTGAAAAAAGAGAGAACAACTTTTGAATAAGTTGTTCTTTTTTATTTTTTCTTCGAATAATAAAATGAGGAGGGTGATATGGTACAAACACTTGCACAAGATTTGATTTCGTTGGCTAAGAAAGAAGGAGCTCAAGATATTTATTTTATTCCCAAGGAAAATGTCTATGAAGTCCATATGCGAATTGGCGACGAGAGGCGTTATATTGACCGTTATGACTTTGAAAAGTTAGGGGCAGTTATTAGTCACTTTAAGTTTCTTGCGGGGATGAACGTTGGAGAGAAGCGCCGTAGCCAGCTGGGGTCCTGTGATTATCAACATGGTGAAAAGGTATCTTCTCTTCGTCTATCAACCGTTGGGGATTATCGAGGCCATGAGAGTCTGGTTATCCGTCTCTTACATGATGAGCACCAAGAACTAAGGTTTTGGTTCCAAAATTTAGAAGAATTAGGAGAAATGCACAGGCAACGAGGTCTATACCTTTTTGCAGGACCAGTAGGTAGTGGAAAAACGACTCTTATGCATGAACTAGCCAAGTCTTTGTTTAAAGGGGAACAGGTCATGTCTATTGAGGATCCTGTTGAAATTAAACAAGAAGAAATGTTGCAATTGCAATTAAACGAAGCTATTGGACTTAGTTATGAAAATCTAATCAAACTATCCTTACGTCATCGTCCAGATCTCTTAATCATCGGTGAGATTCGAGATAGTGAGACGGCTCGAGCAGTTGTTAGGGCTAGTTTGACAGGTGCTACAGTCTTTTCGACAATCCATGCCAAGAGCATTCGAGGTGTCTATGAACGCCTTTTGGAACTTGGGGTCAGTGCGGAAGAGTTGGCAGTCGTTTTACAAGGCGTTTGTTATCAAAGATTAATAGGGGGAGGAGGAATGATTGATTTTGCAAACCAAAATTATCGAGAACATCGGGCAGAGCAGTGGAATCTGCAAATTGACCAACTTTTTAAAGATGGACATATCACTGCCCTTCAAGCTGAAACCGAAAAGATTAGCTACAAGTAAACAAAAGAAGATCATTACTCTTTTCAATAATCTCTATGCGAGTGGGTTTCACCTGGTTGAGATTATCTCCTTCTTAGAAAGAAGTCTATTGTTAGAAAAAGACTATATATCTCAGATGCATCTAGGGCTTTCGCAAGGGAAATCTTTCTCGGAAATGATGGAAAATCTTGGTTTTTCAAGTTCGATTGTGACCCAACTTTCTTTGGCTGAACTACATGGAAATCTGCATCTAAGTTTAGGAAAGATAGAAGAATATCTGGATAATCTTGCAAAAGTCAAGAAGAAGCTAATCGAAGTCGCAACTTACCCTGTGATTTTGCTTGCTTTCTTAATTTTAATCATGCTGGGCTTGCGCAACTACCTTTTGCCCCAACTAGATAGCAGTAATGTAGCAACCCAAGTTATCAGTAATCTACCACAGCTATTTCTTGGGGCAGCACTTTTAGTGGGGCTAGGAATCTTCTCTAGTTTGGTTTTCTACAGAAAATCCGGTAAAGTAAGGGTCTTTTCGCTACTTGCTCGAATCCCTTTTCTAGGAAGGTTTGTCCAAGATTATTTGACCGCCTACTATTCTCGAGAATGGGGCAATATGATTGCTCAAGGCTTAGAGTTGACACAGATATTCCAGATGATGCAGGAGCAAGGCAATCCCCTGTTTAGAGAGATTGGTCAAGACTTAGCCCAAGCCTTACAAAATGGGCAGGAATTTTCCAAGGTTGTTCTAGCATATCCTTTCTTTAGAAGAGAATTGGGTTTGATTATTGAATATGGTGAGGTTAAGTCTAAGCTGGGAAGTGAACTGGAGATTTATGCGGAGAAAACTTGGGAATCTTTCTTTACTCGGGTTAATCGAACCATGAATCTAGTCCAACCCCTAGTCTTTATCTTTGTAGCTCTACTTATCGTTTTATTGTATGCGGCCATGTTGCTGCCAATGTATCAAAATATGGAGGTTCATTTTTAAAATGAAAAAACTAATTATGAAATTAAAAGAAGCCAAAACTAAAGCTTTTACTCTTGTAGAAACAAGAGTATCTAAATTTGTTATTTTTTTGACCTAAATTCTCCAATTTATATCAATGATGCCAGGTTTAACAAATACCTTATCTATCAGGTTTTTAATGGCAAAAGATTGCTCCTCATAGCTCAATTGAGTGATGTCCTTTGTGCCTAATAATTTTTGGAATTGCTTTCTGTTTTCTTCTTGGTGGATAGCTGGGTTATTATTAAGCTCATTTTCTAGTAAGTCTTTTTGTTTTAAGAATGTGTAAGTTTGAGTTTTTAACTCATCTAGTGAAATCATATCGTTTAGGTAGAGGTCATTAAGTCGTTTCATTTTATTATTAAGGCTATTGATTTGGTTTTCTATTTCCTCAACATTTATTATTTCTGGAGTTTCAAACATTTTATTTAGTTTAGCCTTATTTAGCTGCAAGAGTCTTACTTGACCTAGTACGTATATTTCAATATCATCCTTTTCATAAAAGCCAGAGTTACATTTTTGGCCATTGTTATACACTGTAATGCCTTTTGTGGTTCTTGGAAATCTATTTACACACTGGTAGCGTATATTGCGCGTGCCATCTTTTCGTTTAGTTCCTAGAGTGACTCCCATTGGAGAACCGCAGTACCCACATTTAATAATGCCGGATAACATATATTTTGCTCTAAACGGCCTTGTGTTTTTGTTAAATTCATAGGTCTCAAGTTGTCTCTTTTTAAGTTCTTTTTGCACAGCCTCAAATGTCTCACTATCAATTATTGGATCATGATTACCTTGATATACTTCTCCTCTAAATCTAACCATTCCCATATAAACTGGATTTCTTAAGACCCTACTAACTCCTTGATAGTTCCAAGGTTTGCCATTTCTCAACAAATCATTTTCATTAAGATAGTCTCTTAATTTTGTTAGTGATCTACCAGATAAGTACTCATTATAGATAGTTTTCACAATAATAGCCTCTGCTGGGTTGATATTAAGCGAGCTAGTAACTTTATCATAGGTATAACCAAATGCAATAGTGCTGGTCATCATAGGTTTACCAGACTTAGCACGGCCGATCTTACCCATCATCATACGTTCTCTAATAGTATCCCTATCTAATTGCCCGAAAGCTGACAGAATACCAACCATTGCTTTTCCTAGTGGGGTTGAGGTATCAAAGTTTTCTGTTAGGCTGATAAAGCCTATTCCATTTTTTTCTAGTACATCCTCAATAAATGAAATGTTATTACGTTGCGATCGCCCAAGCCTTTTTAAGTCATAGACAATCATGGTATTAAATTTTTTCTTTTGGGCATCTCTCGATAGTCTGCTTAATTCCGGTCTTTCAATCGTAGCTCCAGAGATACCAGCATCAACATAAGTATCATGGATTTTCCATTTGTGTATGCTACAGTAGCTTGTAAGCAATGCAATTTGCTCATCGATACTATACCCCTCTTCTGCTTGTCCTTTTGTACTCACGCGCACATAAATAGCAACTTTATTCATCGTTAGCCTCCCTATTTTGTAAGTTTTATGGTAAAATAGGGTATAGAAAAAAGACCTATACCCTTAGTGTTTTAGGTTGCTTTTCAAATTGGTTTAAGTCCCATGCTCAAATTTTGGTCGAGGAGAGCAGGGGCTTTTTATTTTAGTTGTTTACTTTTACTTTCATAGATTTGTTTACAATGCCACTTTCTTCAGCAAGTGTTGTATCATCTTCTGATTTGATGTATAGATCAGGTGAGTTAGTAAATCCTAGATCATATCCATTATCAATTGCCCAGTTTGAGAAAGTATTTTCTTTGATGCTATATAAACTATCAGCGATTTTTTGAATTTCACTGTTAGAGTTATATTTAACATCTTGAGGCACATAAAGATAGATAACATTATTACCAACAGGTTTAACTGTTACCTGGTATCCACTAGCGCTTAACTGATTATTGATTTCAGTAGTAAGATGGGATGCAAATTCAGTATTTGAAACCTCTGTATAATCTTTACCATCGTTTTTTACTTCTTGTGATGATTGGCTAGTTTCTTCTTTGCTTGATGATGTACTAGTCTGCTCAGTTTTAGCATCGCTAGATTGGGTAGAATTAGTATCATCACCTTTCATTTGGTTTATTGCGTACATTAGTAGTGCTACAACTGCAATAATAGATAAGTTTATTTTCATAGTTTTATTCATGCCAACGCTCCTAATTTTCCCTATAAATACTGATTACTTCCCCAATAGTGCGGATGTCATCATTTTCTGATAGATAAATCTCCTCATAATTATTGTTAAGACTTTGTAAATACCAAGCACCACCATAATCACGCTTGAGTTTCTTTACAAAGTTTTTTCCATTCACTTGGAAAATTCCAATACTATTAACATCAACTTGACTTTTTACATCAATAAAAAGCAAGTCGTTGTTTTCTATAAGCGGTTCCATACTATCCCCAACAACTTGTGCGATAGTATCGTATTTTTCTGGTACTTCTTCTTCCAAAAGTTCAACTTCCATGTGTAAGTTTTCCTCTTGATAGCTACCTAGACCAGCAGCAACTACACCCTCAACATAAGCAGTGACTCTTTTTCTATCATCGAAAATAGAGATAACATTATTTTCCTGCTCATTTAGTTGTTTCTCTGCGTAAGTGATAACATTTTCTTGCCTGCTAGGTTCGAGTTTGTCGTAAAGCCATTGTATTTTTGAGGTATCTCCAAACATCATTGTCTGAGGCTCAACCCCAAAATATTTTGCTATTTCTTCTATTTCATATATTTTAGGTGAGCGAGTACCAGCCTCCCATTTTGAAATAGTAGATTTTGTTTTGCCAACTTCCTCAGCTAGTTGCTCCATAGTAAGATTTTTTTGCAATCTATACTTGTTTAGCATTTGCGGAAAGGCTATTTTAGTTTTCATTATCCCACCTCCTTTTTAATCTATTATATAGTGCAATTATAACTCAGTGTATCAAAAATGTCAACAAAAACGAGTAATAAAAAGAAACAAATAAGCTAAAAACGCTGATATAAAGGGTTTTTAGATACAAAAAGAAAAAAAGTTGACTTTTTTTACACAAAAGCGTTGACAAAATAGAAACAAAGGGATAGAATTACATTGTAGAGTTGACAAAAAGGAAACTCAAGATAAACAGAAAGGAGTAATTTATGGAAAAAGTAGTAGCAGATAAAAATGCTTTTGAAAAACTGCTTGATAAAAGTGGGCTAAAGCGTAAAGTTATCGCTGAACGTTTAGATATTTCTCGGAGCGCTCTGTATAAGAAACAGAAAAATCCTAGAAATATAGGAGCAGATGAAATGGCAGAGTTTGCGGACGTCTTAGGAGTTGATCCTAAAACAGTTTTAAATGCCATTTTAATTTCATAGGTTGTTGACAAAAATAACACAACAGAAAGGAATAAAGTGAAAAGAACAAAAAAAGCACCTACGGACTGCAATCCAAGTAAGGCGCTTGTTAAAAATAACTACTTTAATTATACCACATAATGAAAGAACTGAACAGCACACAACAACTATTAGTCGATAATTGGCAAAGAAAACACTATCCATTAAGCGATATTTTAATTAACAGTTTGGTAGGTTTAACGATTATTGATACTCTCGCAATTTTAGCAATTGCTAGAAAGGAAAGAAAATGGTTAAAGAGCATTACACAGTAACGCACACGATGGCAGACGGAACAAAAAGAGACAGTATTGCCGGATATGTTATCCCTGACGATAACCCAGTATATGAGCTTTTTAGAAAAGTAAACGAGCGTAGATTGGAGGCTAACGGTTAATGAGATACATATTTCACCAATACCCATGAAAACTATACCTCTTTGAATAATGCTTTTTTACAAGATACTAATTTGAGCTTGCAAGCAAAGGGATTGCTTGCTGAAATCCTTAGCAACAAGGATGACTGGCGCATCTATATAAGTGAACTTGAAAAAAGGTCAACTAATGGTAGGGATGCTCATAAAGCAGCTTATAAGGAATTACAGGAGGCGGGATATATACGAGTTGTAAGATTTAGTAGAGGATATAAAAAAGGTGTTGAAAATTATGTTTTCGCACAAGATATACCAATAAAGGATAGTCACTTAGATTATTTTAAACAGATATTAGATAGAGAGTTATCCAAAGGTAAAGGTAATTCAACTTACTGAAAAATCAATAGTTGAATTATTCAATAGTTGAGAAAATCAACAGTTGAATTATTCAATAGTTGAGAAAATCAACAGTTGAAAATTCCACTACTAATAAATACTAACTATACAACAAGTACCAATATATAACAATGTAGTGCTAGCGCACACTAAAAAACAACAATCTTGAGCCTAACGGCACTAACTAATAATAACTACTAACAAATAACAAACTCATCCTTATAGATAATAAGGGAATTACAGAGTTTTTACAGGAGGAGGAAAATGGCAAGTTTAACTTTCCCAGAGTTGCAACAAAAAATGCAATTAGAAAAAAAGAAATCAAAAGATGTAAAGTACGCATTTAGAAATGCCGAGGACATCTATACAACTTTCAAAGAGCTAAAAAGCGATTGGTCTGTAATCGTAACTGATGAACTCATTGAGCTTGTTGGAAAAATCTTTGTAAAAGCAACAGCCGTAGCTTTTAATGATGAGACAAACGAGAGGTACCAATCAACAGCATACGCTGAAATGAGTCCAGTTCCAGTATTTAATACCCAAAAAGGACAGATTAAACAAATGCAAGATCCGCAATGGACAGGTGCAGTCAGCTCATACGCTCGAAAATATGCCTTGCAGGGGTTGTTTGCGATTGGTGAAAAAGATATTGATGAGTATCCTGTAGAAGAAAGCCAAGTACAGGGGCAGAATAATCAGCAACAGAAACCAAACAACCAGCAAGCCCAAGAACAGCAAGTAAGGTACATTGATAACATTCAGTATCAAGAAATCATCAAGAATGTTGAAGAGTTTGCGACGATTAAGGGAGCGCCGTTTGATACAGTTGCAAATTTTGTATTGAGCAAGTACCAAATAGACGATTTCCACAAAGTGCCAGTTGATGGCTATAACATAGTGATGGAATATCTCACTAAACAAATTCAAAAAGCATACGAAAAACAAGGAGTATAAGACATGACTGAAAATAAAATTTATTCGCCATGGGCTTTCACAGAAAACGAAAGCCAAAAACAGAAATCTAATCTTTCAGCTCTAAAAGAGTTGAAAGAGAAATATATCATCAAGGACAAATGGAATTACGACAAAATGAATGAACAAGATCAAGAAACCGTTGATGTTGTATATGGTCGAGTTGGTGGTGGTTACGGGAATTCACTGTATGAGATTTACAAGAATACCCCTAATTTATCAAAAACAGAACTTGCCTTAATTTGTGATAATGGCAATTTATGTTTTGGACATTCATCATCAGGTAGTAAAATCAAAATTTTCACAGACTAGGAGAATAAAGACATGGTAAAAGATGTAACTAATAGCTTGACAGAAATTAAGGTAGATTTCCAACCTGCAGTAATCAACGTTGATTATGATAGCGTTGAGAAACAACTTGCAGCAATCGTTGCACAGTACACGGATTATGAGGTGACTGCATCCACTTACAAGGCTGATTATGATGAGCGTACACGCCTAAATAAATTAAAAGAGGCGTTGGAAACTCGGCGTAAGGAAATCAAAAACAACATTAATAATCCATACAAGGAATTTGAGAAGTGGTACAAGAAAACAGTTGAGCCATTGGATAATGTCATCTCAAACATCACAGCAGGACTTAATGCGATTGATGAACATGAACGATTGATGCGCGTGGATATCGTGCGTGCCACATTTGAGGATAAGTGTATGGTCGCAGGGATTGAAAAATCCACATTCGCTGACAAATACGATGAGTACAGCCTCAAGAAACATTTTAAAACAGGCAAGTATGAGCTGAAAAAGACAACACTTGATGAAATGGATGCCTTAGTGCTCTCAGAATTTGATGCCCTGGAAGAATACAAGGCCAACAAGCAAGCTATCCAAGAACTAGCTCAAGAGTACGATTTGCCAGCTGATAGCTATATCAGACATCTTGAAGATGGTAAGAGCCTTGTTGATGTTTTCAAGATGATGAAAACAGATCGTGATGCTGAGATTGCACGCAAAGAGCAGAAAGAGGCTCAAGAAAAAGCAAAAGCTGAACGACTTGAAGAAATTGCTCAATCGGCCAAGGAAAATGCTAATGCGAATATCAAAGCTTACGATGCCGAAACAGGCGAGATTTTGGAGCAGGGTACAATTACACCAGAACCACAAAACAACGTACGAGAGGTGGCAAAATTTGAGCCAAGCGAGCCTTTAACAATTAACTTGCGTTTAACATTGCATGGTGGGAAATCTCAGCTTAATCAGTTGCAAGAATGGCTTGAGGATAACTTTATCAGTTTTGAAACTTTGGAGGGTTAGGTGGAATTTAGAAAGTATCAACTTATTTTAGAATTTGAAGAGGCTAACAGACCTCTTACACAAATTGAAAAGAAAAGCCTTGCTATTTACTCTATCGAGTATTTAAAAGCGGGGCTAGATAGCTTAGAACGTGAATATTGCAACAGGAGGTATGCTCAATGAAATTTAATGAACTGATTGAAAATGTAAAAGGTTGGTCAACAGCTAAGGAGCTTGACAAAGCAAGCCCATTATCTCAAATGCTCAAACTCAATGAAGAGTGGGGGGAGCTCAATGGTGCGACAGTACGAAAGGATAAGGAAAAGATAGCTGATAGCGTTGGAGATATGATGGTTGTCTTGACTATCCTAGCTCAACAGATGAACTTTTCTAAAATCAATTTGTCTCTCAATCCAGATGAGAACGGACAGCATAACTTTCATTATGTAGATCAGTGGTCAGTAGAGTTACTGTACTTGCACATTGCTAATGAAATTGGGTTGATTGCGCGTGGTTTGGTTGATGTTTCAACTAATACAAATCGCATTAACGCACGCACTCAAATTCAGTTAAGTAGCCGTAATATTGCTATTTATCTGATGTTTGCAGCTAAGAAATTTGACTTGACTTTGACAGAGTGCCTTGAATTTGCATGGAATGAAATCAAAGACCGTCAAGGAAAGATGGTGGATGGTGTGTTTGTTAAGGAGTCAGACCTATGAGATGTTTTTATGTCAGTGGTAAAATTGCAGATCTTGATTTGGGGTCAGAAATCAATGCAGAAAATTCATTTATGGCCGCTATTGAGTTTGTGAAACGATACGCCGGCTTATTAAAATTTGGTTCAAATGAAATCAAGGTATCAGAAGTAGAGGAGGTTTCAGCATGACAGTTTTAGCATGGCTAATCTATAATCTATCGGTACTTGCTACCTCCTTATACCTTACTATTCATTTTAATTCTGGATGGTGGATGCTTCTTGTTTTGATTGCATCAACCGACTTAAAAACTAAGAGAGGTACAATCAATGATAAATAACGTTGTTTTAGTAGGGCGGCTTACAAGAGATGCCGAACTGAGATACACGCAATCTAATATTGCGGTTGCTACGTTTACTCTTGCTGTAAACCGTCCATTTAAGAACGAGGCTGGAGAGCGTGATGCTGATTTTATCAATTGTGTTATCTGGAGACAGTCAGCTGAAAATCTTGCTAATTGGGCTAAAAAAGGCTCATTAATTGGTATCACAGGAGTAATTCAAACACGTACCTATGATAATCAGCAAGGCCAACGTGTTTATGTCACAGAGGTTGTTGCTAGTAATTTTCAATTGCTAGAAAGTCGTAACAGTCAGCAAAATACTCAAGGTCATCAAGATCATCATGGCGGTTATCAGCAACAGGGTTACAGCAACCAGGGCAGTTCTTTCCAAAATGGAAATAGTTACGGGCAACAAGGTAGTTTCTTTGAGGGGAACACAACAAATCCAGTTCCTGATTTCACCCGTGATAACAATCCATTTGGCAGACCGACAAACCCATTGGATATCAGTGGTGATGATTTGCCGTTTTAAACGCCTATGATCATGCTAGAAAAGGAGTACGCCCTCTACAAAGGCGATGAACTGTTGGGCATGGGTACTGTAAAGGAATTAGCCCGACAGTTTAATGTAAAAATAGAAACAATACACTACTACAACACGCCAACGTACAAGAAGAGGACAAACCCGAACAGAGCAAGACGACTTGTACCGTTGGATTAGGATGAGGGAAATATGGATTTAACAATCAAAGCAGGAGACTATGTGAAAGTTCTCAATAACGGGGATTTTCACACTATAGTCCAGATAAAAAATGTATATGACAGGTATATAGAAACAAGTCACGGAATTTACAACGCTGAAACACTTGCATGCCGTGTAAATAGGAATTGTGTTATATCAGGGATTGTAACATGGGAGGATTTTCATGGATAGAGAAAGTATAAGAGTAAAGGTAGATTTACAATGTCCGTATTGTGGTTTTTGCAAGATGATGAAAACCGGGTCGCACAGAAAAGGGATTATATGCCCAACCTGCAAGCAAACAGTATTCTTGGCATGGGCAACTGGTGTTGAGGGTGAACTTGATAAGTATGGATATTATTTCCACGCTTACGAGCCGTTCAATATCCGCAAAATCAATCAAGAGTTTCAAGATGCTTTTGAAGATGCACCACCTAAACACTCTTTCACCATCAGAAATAAGATGAGAGGGTGATATAGTGCAGAAAATGATAGTATGGGCGTTGTTTGATAGTGGTAATGGCTCATATACTAAAGTCATTAACACGCTTAATAGTTCGGGGGGGGGCGAATATTGAAATATATCCGATTGGGATCGATATTGAAAACAAGAACAATCATTTTATCCCTCTAAACCTTGCTGATTACTCACGGCTATTTGGTGATAATAAGCTATTTGATACGCTTGACAAGCTACCACATCCAGATTTAATCATAGCAAGTCCACCTTGTGAGAGTTGGTCAAATGCTAGTGCGATGACAAATGGCAACGCTTGTTGGAAAAAGGAAGATTTATCAGATAGTCTATTTGAGCCTCAAATACCACCTAGCATGTTTACTATTAGAGCGAACAAAGACTATGAGGATGCGTACAATAATTATCGGTATGATAGGCAATTTATGAAACGTGTTAATGGTGAGCTATGCGCCTTTAATACCATTGAAATCATAAAGAGGTATCAGCCTAAGTATTGGATAATTGAAAACCCAGCAACAGGGAGACTATGGAAGTATATAGAAACTATTATAGGCTTTCCATTGCCCTATAAAAACCCAACAAGGTACAACAACTATGATTACCCTTTGCAAAAGCCGACCAAATTTGCAAGCAATCTATTTCTAAATCTCAACAATGATATAAATCCAGCAGAAATTGAATGGGGTAATTTTTCTAAATCGTATAATGAACGGTCTAATATACCTCAAAAGTTACTTTTGGATATATTTCAGACAGTACTAAACCAATTTGAAAAGGAAACAGAAAATGACAAAAATTGAAATCGTTATGGTACTTACAACTTTGATGTCTATCACATGGGCAGCGATTGTTACAATTCATACTATGCAAGCTATTAAAAAGCACAAGGCAAAAGTGGATTATTATCAGAAACCACAAGTGCAATGTGAGATTGCACGTCATGTACTTAAAAACAAATGGTACTCAGATGGAGGGGAGGTGTTTAGATGAAAGTATTTGATGGCGCTAAAATGCGTGCTATCCGTAAAGAGGCAGAGCTTACTCAGTATGATCTTGCCCCTATGGTTGGCATTAGTCAAAATCGAGTAAGTGATATTGAGAGAAATGTTACAACTCCAACAATTGAGGAAATAGAGGCATTTGCCGATGCTCTAAATACTCAAGTATCATCATTTTTAAGCAACGAGTCTGAAATTGAGGTTATTGCTAATACCTTTACCAAAAAGAAAAAGGATACGGATGCAGAGTCTCACTTTGACACCCAAACCGAGCAAATGGAGCTATTTGTTGATGATACGTTACTAGGTCATGACCTAGCAGGATATGTCTTGATCAGCCAAAAAACCTATCTGGAGTTGTTAGATAGTCAAGATCGCTTAAAACAGTTACAAAAACTTTTGAAGTGGGGAGTTTGTGATGAAATTTGAACTTATCAATGACCACTTTGAAAATGCTAAGAGATACAATATACCGAGGGCGCAACTTATCATTGCTGATATTCCTTACAATTTAGGAAATAATGCATACGCCTCTGACCCTAGATGGTACAAAGATGGCGACAACAAAAACGGAGAGAGCAGATTAGCAGGGAAATCATTTTTTGATACAGATAATGATTTCAAAATCAATAATTTCTTTGACTTTTGCAGCCGTTTGCTTAAAAAAGAGCCAAAAGAAAAAGGGAAAGCGCCTGCTATGATTGTCTTTCATGCCTGGCAACAGCGAGACATGATTATAGAATGTGGTAAAAAGCATGGTTTTAATAATGCTTATCCGCTCTATTTTACAAAGAAATCAAGCCCACAAGTGCTAAAGGCCAATATGAAAATTGTTGGCGCAGTTGAAGAGGCAACGGTATTATATCGTGATAAGCTCCCTAAATTTAACAATGGTGGGGCTATGATACTCAATCATGCCCCGTGGGAAAAAGATAGCTCTTACCCAGTTATCCACCCTACGCAAAAACCGATACCAGTTTTGAAACGATTGATTGAAATTTTTACAGATGAGGGCGATGTTGTCATTGATCCCGTAGCAGGTTCTGGATCAACTCTAAGGGCTGCTATTGAGATGAATAGGTCAGCCTATGGATTTGAAATTAAGAAAGATTTCTATAAGGCTGCACAAGAGAAAATGCTATCGTCATTTCAAATTAGCTTAATTTAAAGCAGGAGGACAATATGGATAAAAAACTTATTGGGTTAGACCTAACCCACATTGCCGATGGATGATTACAGGAGAAACTAGACAAAGAGCTTGAAAAAGTCTTTGATAACATCCTTGACCTTAATACCGATGCGAAAGCAAAACGAAAAGTGACTATCACGCTTACGATGTCAGCTAACGAAGAGCGTACAGTGGTTGATACTATCATGGAGGTAAAATCTAAATTTGCGCCTCAAAATGGAGTGGCTACAACAATTCTTGTTGGGCGTGATTTTGATACAGGGCAAGTACATGCTAATGAGCTAAAAAGTACAGTACCTGGTCAAATGTACTTTGATGAAAACGGAGAAATTCTGACGGATATTGGGCAACCAGTAGCAGAAATTGAACAACCAGCAGAAACAAAACCAGATATTATTGATTTCAACAAAAAGAAAGTAGGTAACTAATATGACAACAGAAAATCTTAAAGCAGCATTGGAATACGCAGTAAAACTAAATGAGTGTGGATTAGAAATTTTAACAGCTGCAGATGGCACAGAGTACTATGATGCCAACAAATTCAACCTCAAAGAACTTGACCCCAAACGCTATCCTAAAACTTTGGAGCTATCAACCTTAACAAGTCTAGTTGACTATCTCAAAACAGACCTCAACAATTTGAAAAACCAACGCCTGATTGTAGCAGTTGAGAAAAACGATGAGGTGTGCGTGTGGTCTGAAAATGATGAGCTCGAACATCGCACATTGCTTGTTGATGTTAAGGCACGCATCCCAGAGTTATCTTTTGGCCGTTTCCTATCATCGGAACAGTTCAATATCATGTTGCAATCAAACTTTATTGACGATAACGATCGTGGCACATTGCTAGAATTTGCTAGCGCATTGAAGATTGAGAATGGGGCTGAAATTGAAGATACCGGAGTATATCAAGTAGCAACAGTTAAAACAGGAGTGGCAAGCCTTGCTAAAGGGAAAACACCTAACCCAGTTACATTGCGCCCATATCGTACATTTAGCGAGGTTGAGCAACCTGCAAGCCTATTTGTCTTTAGGATTGATAAGCAAGCCAATATGGCTTTATTTGAGGCAGATGGTAAGCATTGGGTAGCTGATGCAGTAGGAAACATTGCAGCCTATCTAAAAGAGCAACTAGCAGACCAGAAACATATTACAGTATTAGCATAGGAGGAAAAAACAATGACTAAAGAAACTAAAAACACGGTATCAGCTGAAACTATCGTAGAGAACTTGAAAGAATTTGCGGAAACATTACACGATGAGAGCAAAGAGGGAATGGTACACTTTCTTTTGACAAAGAACGTGAGTAAATTTAAAACAGCTAATATTATGCACAATATTAGTCATGATTTGCTAGATATCTTAGATGGAAAGAGTGCTAAAGAATTGTTTGGTGAATCTGATGATAATGAGGCAGATAGCTCTTTGGTTGGAACAGTCACTATCAATGTAGAAACTGGGAAAGTTGAGGGGATTGATGACATCAAGGACACCAAAGCAAAAGAACAGATTGTAGCAGCTGTAAGTAAAATTGTTGAAGAGTTAGGCGGTAATTAGATGATCTTGTTTCTGAAATTGATGGTTATCAGCGCTTGCTTACTCCTTGCTATTCTGATTTTCGTTGCTGGGCGCAAAACCTACAAAAAAGGAAAAGCAGACAAGGTGGTTTGGTTTATCTTTGATGTTTATGCTATTGCTTTGATTTACACAGTGATAAAGATTTTGGAGACATGACATGAAAAACAAAAATCGAGTTGGACTGTTTTGCGCACTTGTTGCTTTGTCGCTATCAATGCTAAATCTAGGTTTGATAATCTCTAAAAATCACTATAAACCGCAGGTGGTCAAGCTGGAGCAACAAGTAGAGGAATTGAAAAAAAGAAAACCAGTCATTATTTATCAAGTTGACAACGCTGGTGGCGAGCTTATTGGAACGGTAACAGATAAAGCTCTTGTTGATGGGCATTATACAGTCACAATTGGAGCTTATGGCAAGTTTCTTGTTACGAAAGAACAGTATGAAAGGATCAATGTGGGCGACGATGCCCCAGGCTATTTGAAGAAATAAAGGATGGTGAATGATGGCAAAGCCTAAAAGATATCCTTTCATGGGGGTAAGAAAAGAAAACGAAACCAAAAAAATTGCATTGATGCTAAAGAAAGTTGATGAATGCGATTTGAGAGGTACGGTTCAAATTGAATATCTCCCCGAGTTTCATAAAACAAGGATTATTGTAAAAGCAGATGGCTATGGTAAGGGAATCAGAACAGCAACTTTAATAAGTGACTTTGATTTTTCGGAAAAAGATGGGTCTTTCTTGAAACTAGCTCTTTTTAAAAAGGCTGAAGAAATGTCACAATTTGACTTTAGGGAGACTACAAATGAAGAGTGGTCTGGAATTGTTGCAGATATAATTAAAAGGATGAGGAGGGGGAAGATGTGAAATTTGAATTTTCTTTACCTCGAAACACTAAGCTAAAATCTCTAAATATGGTTATCAATAGTAACGACAGGCAACATCAAACAGATAAAGCTAAAGTTACTAAACGCATTAGAGCTTTTGCTTATTGGCATACATCAATGAACAAGGATAAAGGGAGGGCTGCTTTTAGCCCCTCTAACCCTTGTGAGGTTACAGTTACAATTTACAGCCCTACTAAATCTAAATTAGATCCACCTAACTTGTATCCGACAGTCAAGGCTATCATTGATGGCATGACTGATGCGGGTATTTGGACAGATGATAATCATAAGGTTATCAAAAAACTATCCTTTGTTTATGGTGGATTAAGTGAGGAAAAAGGGCATTATAGATTAGAATTTGATATAGAGGAGGTGGAATAAATGACAAAATTTGTTAAAATACAATCTTGTTATAAAGGACATACTGAAGATGAGCTTATCAACATAGATGATATTAGTCGCATCTGTCTAGGCCCTAATATCTTGTTTTTAAGAACACCTTACAATTTAGGAGAACATCATATTTCTATCACTCAAAATTCAGTAGATAAACTTTTGAAAGTATTGGATATTATTGAGGAGGTGAAGTAATGACACAAACACTTGAACAAGCTGCAAAAGCTGAAAGCAAACGCATAAAAATCCCTGCGAAAATCAGACCGTTTGATGTGGGTTATCGAATAGTAAATAAACACGGTCAAGCGCTTGCCTTAAAAAACGGAGCAAGTATATTCGCTTTACCTTCGCTGGCCGAAAAAGCGATAAAGAAAGAGTTTGGGAAGAATGATCCAAACTTTGACATCGGAAAGCATTCTGTCGAAGAAGTCGCTATTGTCAATTTAAGTAAATTTCATAGTTATTTTGAGGAGGCAACAGATTGAAACGAAAAAACGTATCAAAAAGTGTTAGGCAAAAAGTCTTAGATAAATATGGAGGACGTTGTGCGTATTGTGGCAAGGAATTAGATTTAAAGACGTTGAGAGTAGATCATTTATATCCACATTATTTAGGCGGGGAAGATGCCATTGAAAACTATATGCCTGCTTGTTATCAATGTAATTTCTACAAATCCACTCTTCCGATAGAGAAGTTCAGAGAGCAAATTTCCACGTTACATGAACGGATTGCAAAGCCATTTATAACAAGACTTGGAATAGATTTTGGAATTGTCGAAATAAAGCCCTTTAATGGCAAATTTTATTTCGAGGAGGTACAAGATGGATTTAAGAAATAAACTCGAACTATCAGCAATCCAACATGGAATACATTCCGGGGCTGCTTTTAAACATAAGAAAACAGGTAAAAAAGTTTTCGTAAGTAGCCTTGCGATTTGCGAAAGTGATTTATCTGTTATGGTTCTCTATATTGAAAAAAGTGGGGTTATTTGGGTTAGACCTTTGAAAGAGTTTATAGATGGCAGGTTTGAGAAAATAACAGATGACTAAAAAGAAAATCGAGCGCTTGTCAGTTATCCATCGTAGGGAAATTAATTGGCTCAAGTGGTATTTTTTGAGGGATAAGAAAAATCCTCAAAAAACAATCTTGGAGCAAAAGATACATGAGGCATTTTTAGAGAATAACATTGAACAGTCTGTATTTTTGGTAAACTTGAAAACTGTAACAGATGAATATATTGAGAAATCAGATAGAAAGATGTTAAAAACGATAAAAGAGGTCTATGTATTTGAAAATATTAACGTGATTGGCGCGTGTCAAAAAATTTTATATCTAAGTCCTAGCCCGGCATACACTTACATCAATAAATGGTTTGATAAGTATTTTGTTTCAACTTACAAGCACATCCCCCTATCTAAATAACCGTAAAAATACCCTATCCTATGTATCTATAATCAAGGTACATAGGTTTTTTATTAGGAGGATAATATGGATAATCTGACAACAAAACCATATCACAGACAGAATACTATTAACCAGTATAATTTGTTGGATTATGATGCCACGCGCACAGATGGTAAATATAATTTGCCAATCCTTGAACCAGTTGATCATATTCCTACAAAGTTACAGGGATTTAACTATGTTTTGAATAAACCTGACTACTCAGCTACTGTACATTTTTTCCTAGATGATTATCAGTTTGAAAGAATTTGGAAACGCCCAGACTTTTACCTAGAGAAATTAGCTGATTTTGATTGTGTACTCACACCGGATTTTAGCCTATACACAGACATGCCAATAGCTATGCAGGTTTGGAATACTTATCGCTCAAGATTGATAGGTCAAATGATGCAGAATTGGGGTTATACAGTCATACCTACTGTATCTTGGTCAAGCCAAGAAAGCCATGATTTTTGCTTTGATGGTTTGCCGAAACATAGCACAGTGGCCATCAGTACAGTAGGAGTAAAACAACGCAAAGAGCGCTTTGAATTGTGGAAAGATGGAGTAGGTGCCATGATTAAAAAGATAGCGCCAAAGCGTATTTTGGTATATGGTGGAAAAGTTGATTATGATTATAAAGGTATCGAGGTAGTTTATTTTGGAAATGATACAACAGAAAGGATGGACAAATGGGCGGTAGAGGAGCAAGCTCTGGAATGAGCGACAAAAAGAAGAAATATGGTACAGAGTATGAAACGCTGCACACAGACGGAAACATAAAATTTGTAAGATACAAAGGCGGAAACGCTAAGACACCGATGGAAACTATGACAAAAGGGCGTATTTACGGCACGGTTAATGAACAAGGAGTATTAAAGTCGCTGACTTTTCATGATGGTGTTAACAAAAGAAACAAGCAGATTGATCTTGAGGGTGTACCTCATAAGGTAAACGGAGTTCCAACATTACCGCATGTGCATTACGGGTACAATCATGAAGAGTATGGAGGAACTCACGCTTTGAGTTCTAAGGATATGAAAATAGTTGAAAAAGCTGTCAACTCTTGGTATAATAGAAACAAGAAATAGGAGAGTAGTTTACGAGTGAAAACATGGTATAGCACCAATAGAAAGTGATGGATTTAGCGAGGGTACACTAAATTTAGTAGTATCTAGCTATTGAAGCATGTGCTATTATCAAGACGACGGTTGAAATCCGTCCACCTATAATCTTTAGCCTCAATTCAATGTTGGGGCTTTTTTTGCGTCTTAAATCAAAAATAACAGTAAAACATCCCCTCTTTTAGCATATAAAATGAAATCATGAGTAGCAATACTTGTGATTTTTTGTTGGAAAGGAGGGAGCGAATGAATGAAAGACAGAGGCGCTTTGCAGATGAGTACATAAAAACAGGGAACGGCTATCAATCAGCAATTAAGGCTGGTTATAGTGAGAGTTATGCCAATAATCGTATTACTGAACTGTTGGGAAATGTTGGGATAAAAGAGTACATAAATAAGCAGATGCAAGAGCTGCATAAGTCAAATATCATGGATGCGACAGAGGCGCTCTATATCCTTTCTGAAATCGCTAGAGGTAAACGAGATGAGGAGGTTTTGATACTTAATCCAACAACAGGAAAAGTAGAGAGACATATCAAAAAAGCAGATAATGCGACAGTTATTAAAGCTATTACTGAAATCTTGAAACGATATCCAACAGCTAAACAATCTGAAAAACTAGAGCTTGAGATTGAGAAATTAAAATCACAGTTGATAGATACACAAATGGAAGATGACACCATCACAATTATTGATAGTTGGGAGGGTGACGATGAAGATAATTGATATTCAAAAAAATGTCAATCCTCATTTCAAGAGTGTTTGGAAATCCAAGAAACCTTACAACATTTTGAAAGGTGGGCGAAACTCATTCAAATCATCAGTTATTACCTTAAAACTGATTGTCATGATGACTTGGTACATCATAAGGGGTGAAACTGCCAATATTGTCATTATCCGTAAAGTAGCTAATACAATCCGTGATAGTGTGTATAATCAAATCCAATGGGGTCTATCGTTGTTTGGTCTAACTAGTCGTTTTAAGATGACAGTCAGCCCATTTAAGATAAGTCATAAAAAGACAGGCTCAACATTTTATTTTTACGGCCTCGATGACTACCAAAAGTTGAAATCCAACAACATTGGGAATATTATTGCAGTTTGGTATGAAGAGGCCGCTGAATTTTCAAGCGCAGAAGAATTTGACCAGACCAACATTACATTTATGCGCCAAAAACATCCACGCGCTCAATTTGTTAAAATCTTTTGGTCATATAACCCTCCTATCAATCCGTACAGTTGGATAAATGAGTGGTATGAGGAAATGAATACGCAAGATAATTACTTATGCCATTCTAGTACTTATCTTGATGATGAGTTAGGATTTGTAAATGATCAGATGTTAGCTGATATCGAGCGTATAAAAAAGAATGACTATGATTATTACAGGTATGTCTATCTAGGCGAGTCAGTTGGTTTAGGGAATAATATCTATAACATGAGTACATTTCACCCGTTAGATGCTTTGCCTAGTGATGATAGGCTGATAGGTATATCTTTTGCATTGGACGGTGGGCATCAGCAGTCCGCTACTGCATGTTGTGCTTTTGGGATAACTGCTAAAGGTAAGGTTATCTTACTTGATACCTGGTATTACTCACCAGCTGGCCAAGTGATAAAGAAAGCACCTAGCCAACTATCACAGGACATCAACGGCTTTATACAATCGGTTGTCAGCAAGTACAGAGTACCTATCTTGCAATATACGATTGATAGCGCAGAGGGAGCATTGAGAAACCAGATGTATCTTGATTTCGGTATTAGATGGCATCCGGTGGCTAAATTGAAAAAAGTGACAATGATTGATACATTCCAATCATTATTAGCACAAGGTCGCTTTTATTATCTTGATACAGAGAATAACAAGGTATTTATTGAAGAACATAAGATGTACAGATGGGATGAAAAGACACTGCAGTCTGATAGCCCAAATGTCATTAAAGATAATGACCATACATGCGATGTTGCCCAGTATTTTGTATTAGACAATTCTAAGATACTTGGTTTGCGTGTTGGTAATTCATAAGGAGGGCAACAATGAACTTAATTCAAAAAGTAAAAGACTTTTTCAACCGTGGGAGGTATAACATGGAAACATCGAACCTAAACAGTATCTTGGAGCACCCAAAGGTAGCTGTCACACAATCCGAATTTAACAGGATACAGCTCAATCTAGCTTACTATCAATCTGAATTTGATGATGTCGAGTACATCAATACAGATGGAGATAGAAAGCGTAGAAAGATGCAACACTTGCCGATTGCACGAACCGCAGCTAAAAAGATTGCCAGCCTTGTTTACAATGAGAAAGCGGAGATTACAGCAGATGATGATACACTAAATGACTTTCTTACTGATATGCTAGGCAATGACCGCTTTAACAAAAACTTTGAGCGGTATTTAGAGAGTTGTCTGGCTTTGGGTGGGCTTGCTATGCGGCCTTACGTTGATGGTGACAAGATCCGTGTGGCATTTATTCAAGCACCGGTATTTTTGCCATTACAAAGCAATACACAGGATGTATCAAGCGCTGCAATCCTAACTAAGACAATTAAGTCAGAGAGCAAAAAGAATGTATATTACACGTTAGTTGAGTTTCATGAGTGGGTAACTCAAGATGGCCAAGAGGTAGGGAGTACAAAAGATAAAAACCTATACCGCATCACTAATGAGCTATACAAATCAACATCAGATAGCACGCTGGGTGATCGTGTAAATTTGAGCGAGCTATATCCTGACTTGCAACCAATAACAACAATACAAGGATTGTCACGCCCATTGTTTGTTTATCTCAAGACACCAGGAATGAATAATAAGGACATCAACAGCCCTCTTGGATTATCAATCTTTGATAACGCAAAAACCACTATTGATTTCATCAATCGCACATATGATGAATTTACGTGGGAAATTAAGATGGGTCAAAGGCGCGTGATTGTACCTGAACAATTGACACAATTACAAGTACAAGATACTCAAGGCAACTTTACTTTTAAACGTCGCTTTGATACAGACCAAAATGTTTACATGCAAGTAGGAGCAGGCAATATGGATAGTGGGAGTATTATTGATCTTACAACTCCTATCCGTTCATCAGATTATATTTCAGCCATTTCAGAGGGATTAAAACTCTTTGAGATGCAAATTGGTGTCTCAAGTGGCATGTTTACATTTGATGGTAAGAGTATGAAAACGGCAACAGAAATTGTAAGCGAAAATTCAGATACATATCAAATGAGAAATAGTATAGCTACGCTTGTAGAACAATCTATAAAAGAATTGTGTGTATCTATGTGTGAACTTGGGAAAGCTGTGAAGTTGTACGCAGGTGATATACCAAAATTTAATGATATATCAGTTAATCTTGATGACGGTGTATTTACTGATAAAAATGCAGAGTTAAATTACTGGATGAAGATGGTAGCAGCTGGTTTTGCGACACAGAAAAGAGGTATTGCTAAAGTACTCAACATCACAAATGAAGAGGCAGAGAAAGAACTTGCTGAAATCAATGGAGAGTTGCCACCAGAGAGCGATGCAGAGCTTGCTTTGTATGGCAGAGGCAAACAAAACGAGGAGGAAGAAGATGACAAAGTATAAGAAAAAACCAGTTGTAATTGAGGCTGTTCAACTTAATGAACGTTGTTTGATTGAAGAAGATTGGTTTTGGGACGCAGTGACAAGAAACGAGATTATCATTCATGATAACGGCAAGTGGGCTAAAAATCACGCATGGTGTGAGATTAAAACGCTTGAGGGGGTCATGATCGCAAAAACAGGCGATTATATCATTAAAGGTGTGCAAGGTGAATTTTATCCATGCAAGCCAGATATTTTTGAAGAAACCTATGAGGTAGTTAGCGAGGCTTGATTATGGGCAATAAAAAGCAACAACTCACAATCAATGACCAACAGTTTTCTTTGCACATGCAGGGCGTGAGTGATATTTACTCTAAAATGCAAATTGAGTTGTTTGATAGTATGATAAAACGACTTAAAGAGCGTGGCAATGCTGACCTTGCAAAAAATCCGTATATATGGCAACTAGAAAAGCTCAACGATATGTACATGCTGAATGAGGAGAACTTAAAGATTATTGTTGAGCGTACAGGAATTGCTGAAAGTCTTTTGAGAGAAGTAATTGCCAATGAGGGATTAAAGGTCTATAAGGACACAAAGGAGCAACTAGAGGAAGATTTGAAAAGGGAATCTAGTGGCAAAGTTAGAAATGGTGTAATTGATGCTCTTGAGTCCTATACTCAACAAGCTATAAGTGACCTTAATCTTATCAATTCAACATTACCAGCAAGCATACAGACTGTTTTCAAATCGGTTGTAGAGCAGACAGTAGCACAAGTCGTATCAGGGACTAAAACAAGTGATAGGGCGTTAAATGATACTATCATGAGCTGGCAAAAAAAGGGCTTTACTGGATTTACTGACAGCGCAGGGAGAGAGTGGCGAGCAGATAGCTATGCCAGAGCAATCATTAAAACGACAACTTACAGGGTTTACAATGATATGCGTACAAGACCTGCAGAAGAATTAGGGATAGATACTTTTTACTACTCTATCAAGTCGTCTGCTAGAGCTGCATGCGCTCCATTGCAAGGTAAAATAGTCACTAAAGGTCAAGGCAGAACAATAAACGGCCTTACTATTCATAGTTTGCTAGATTATGGTTTTGGTACTGCTGGTGGATGTCTAGGTGTCCATTGTGGTCATTATCTTACACCTTTCATCGTAGGAGTAAATGAAATACCAGACTTGCCAGACTATATGAAAGACCTCACACCAGAACAGGCAGAAGAAAATGCACGCATTGAGGCTAAACAAAGAGCCTTAGAGCGCAATATCAAGCATCATAAAGAAAGGTTGCACTATGCTAGTACATTAGGTGATGATGATCTGATACAAGCTGAGAGGCTAAAAGTTAGAGCTTATCAAGGGAAAATAAGAGCTCTTGTAGAACAAAACGAATTTTTAAGCCGTGATTACAGTAGAGAAAGAGCATATATCTAATTATCAAGAGGGTTACTAAACAACCCTCTTTTTTTGTGCCTAAAACCGTAAAAAATCCCATTCCATCCAAAGTAAACTGAAATAGTAAATAATATTTTGCTTTTCGGTGGGAGTTGTCCACCTAAAAAGAACTAAGGAGGTACAAATGGCATTTACAACAGAGGAACTACTCAAACTTGGATTGACAGAGGAACAGGCTAAAGATGTCTTTGCATTGCGTGGTAAAGAGCTAAATGCAGATAAATCAGCCTTGGAAACTATCACACAAGAGCGAGATAGTCTCAAAAACCAGTTGCAAAAAGCAGAGGAGCAAGTTGAACACTTGAAATCGCTTGAAAGTATCAGCGCTGAACAAAAAGAGGCGATTGATAAATTGCAAGCAGATTACGACAAGTATAAACAAGAGGCTGCGGATGAACTGGCAAAAACCAATAAGGTGAATGCTATCAACCTTGCTTTGAAAGATACCACAGCACACAATCCATCAACCTTGATGAAGTTTATTGATGTTGATGCCATTGAACTAGATGACAGTGGCAAACCTAAACTAGATGACATCCTCAATGGTCTAAAGGAAAGTGACCCATATCTTTTTAAAGCAGCAGAAGATGGCAAGCCTAACCCAAATATCGTTGCGTTTGGAAATCCAACAGCAACAGACCCAGCACCAGATGCCTTTGCACAGGCATTAGGGCTAACAGAATAAAAAGGAGGAATAGTAGATGTCAATCAATTACATCACAAAACATGAGGGGCAGTTTGAAAAACGCCTTATGCAAGGCTCATTGACTGCCATTCTTGAAACGCCAAAAGTAAATTGGCTCGGTGCAAAATCATTTGAATTGCCAACAATCTCTGTAACAGGATATAAGGCACATACACGCTCTAAGGGTTACAACTCAGGTACAGTATCAAACGATAAAAACGTTTATACTCTTGGATTTGACCGAGATGTTGAGTTTTTTGTTGATACAGCAGATGTTGATGAAACAAACCAAGAGCTTTCAGCCGCTAACATCTCAAATACATTCATTTCAGAACATGCAACACCAGAAGTTGATGCTTACCGCTTTTCTAAAATTGCAACAGCTGCAATCAATGGTCATCATTTCAAGCAAGAGGATAGCATTACGCCAGAGAATGTCTATGGAATTTTGAAAGCTGCTATTTTGCCAATGCGTAAATATGGAGCATCAAACCTTGTCATGTATGTATCTAGCGAGGTAATGGATGCCCTAGAGCGTTCTAAAGACTTTACACGCGCAATCAATACGACAACACCACAGGGTATTGACACACGTGTAACATCGCTAGATGGAGTGCAACTTATCGAGGTTTGGGATGATGCACGTTTCAAAACTCAATTTGATTTCACAACTGGATTTGTGAAAGCTGGTGGCGGCAAAGATATCAATTTCTTGATCGTGGCTAAGACAGCTATCATTGCTAAGGCCAAATTTAACTCTATCTATCTCTTTGCTCCTGGGCAACACACAGAGGGTGATGGTTACCTATACCAAAACCGTTTGTATCATGATTTGTTTGTCTTGAAATCTCAAGAAGATGGGGTTTACGTTTCACATAAATCAGCATAGGAGGTAGCAGATGAAGAAATACATCAAAGAAAATCAAGTTTATACCGTGCAAGAGGGTAGTGAGCTTGAGGTGCAACTTATGGCAGATGGCTTTGAGGAATTGGTGGAAGATGGTGGCGAGCTTGAAACACCAAAGGAAACTAAGGATAAAGGTAAAGAATAATGGCTAAGTATAAAGCAATTAAGAACCTAATTTTAAAGACACCTGGTATTTATGTGACAGAGGGAGAATTTGTTGAGCTTGAACCGAATTATGCCGATCAAGTCAATAAAGACCTCAAGCAAACATTTCCGGATGTCGATGCAGTTTTAGAGCTTGTAGAAGATGTGCCCACACAATTTGAGCAAGCTGAATAAATAAGGGGTGGCAACACCCTTTATTTTTAAGGGAGGTTACGCATGACTTATTTAACGAAAGATGAGTTTGTTACTGACTTAGGCTTTGATGATGTAACGGATTTTGAGAAGTTAGCTAAACGGGCAGAAATTGCTATCAATCTCTATACTCAGGGGATTTATCAAAAACATATTGACTTTGAGAAAGAGGTTGAGTATCGCAAATCTGCTGTAAAGCTAGCTATGGGCTTTCAGATTGATTATTTGAACAGTTCTGGCATCATGACAGCTGACGAGAAACAAACTATGGCAAGCGTTTCTATTGGTCGCACATCAATTAATTATGGCAATAAACAACGATTTTCAGCAGGCCAACAATTCAACCTTTGCTTTGATGCTGAAAATGCCCTGAAACAAGCTGGATTTAGCTTAACTGTTGGAGTTGATTATGATAGATAAACGCTTATTACAAGATGTTGTTACAGTTCGTAAGGTTGAGGGCAAAGATAATTATGGAGATATCAAGTACTCTGAGCCATTGGATATTAAACCAGTACGGTTTGATAGGTCGGTGTCTGTTACAGGTACTAACAACTCTAAAACTAGACATAAAGCAGGCGTTGTTTATATTTACCCTAAGTTTGTAAATGTGACAGTTGATGATAGTTGGCTGGGTGCAGTTATGAATGATGGGGCACGTGATTACCTTGTGATAGGTTATCAACCTAATTACCTTAATGGGAGAATTTTTAGCTATGAGGTTGAGGTTACATAATGGCAGATGTCAGAGTGAGCATTGATCTTGCAGGGGTAGAGAAAAAAGTATCACCTCAAGCTATGCAACGTGGCAAGATTGCTGCAGGTAGTGAGGCTTTGCTTATTATGGATAGTTCTGTACCTCTCAGGGCTGGTGGAGGGGCATTAAGAGCCTCTGGACGTGTAGAGCCTAATGGAAATGTGAGTTATAACACAGTTTATGCTCGGGCGCAGTTCCACGGTACTAATGGGATTGTTGTTTTTAGGAAATATACAACCTCTGGTACTGGTAGCAGATGGGATAAACCGTTAAAAGCAAACATAGACAAGCTAAAAAAGGCGGCTATTAAAGGAATGGGTATAAGATAATGCAAAACAACAAAAACTTTCAAGATGTGCTACTGGCACATATTAACAACATCACAAAATTGCCATTAAAAGCAAGGCTAGATTATTTTGAAGATGATAAGGATGATTTAGTTATCAATGCTTTAAGTGGTGGAACTATTGACAAAGAGTACATGGATGGCACTAGGGAAGTATCACTACCATTTGAGATTGCTGTAAAGAGTAAATCAAATGCAGTAGCAATTGATACTATCTGGCTCATTAACGGAGATTTATCATCGTTTGATATTGATTTGCCTAGTACAGACAACTCTTACACATTCTTATCATTGAAAGTGGACAAACCAGGGATAAATGGCAAGGATGAACAAGGTTATTTTGTTTACTCAATGCAAGTAACCGCAAAACTAGAAATAACAGGAGGATGACATAATGGTACGTCAAAAAAATGCCAAGCGCAAACACGAAATTGCGCCATTTGACCCTAAAAACCCAACAGTTGTACCTAGCGACGATGCTTGGAAACGACTTGCTAAGTACATTGAAACTATTGATGATGAAACGGATGAAGATACAGATGACACTGGTTACTACGATGGAGACGGTACGCCAGAGGAAACTGTACTAACCGTTGTTGGTGGTTACTCATTTGAGGGAATCTATGACCCAGAGGATGCAGCTCAAGCGATGATTGCCGCTATGCGTTACAAAACAGGTGAGGCACGCCGCGTATGGCATCGTGTAACTACAGCTGACGGCAAGAAAACTTATACACAAGTTGCCAATGTTTCTGAAATCAAAGCAGGAGCAGGCGATGCAACAGCGTATGAAGAATTTGGTTGTACGATCAAATGGATTAAAGAACCAGTTGAAGCTGGAATTGGTGGATAGTCCACTACATAACTAATAGACATTTTGGAGGAAATTATCATGTCAAACAAAACTGTAATTGATTTAGGCAGCAAGGTTCTGTCATTTGATTTTGGAGAGTTTAGTCTTGATTATCGAGCAACGGATAAAAAAGATGCTCAAATTCAAGACAAGGCTGTAGAGTTAAATGATAGGGTAGGCGCTTATCAGAAAGATGTAGAGAACATGAATGACAAAGAGGGGCGTAAAGCTCTAAAACCTATGGTTGATGAGTTCTTTGTAGCAATGTTTGATGAGGATGCCCCTCAAAAAATCTATGAGGTAGCTGGTGAAAACACTTGGAATTATCTCAATGTATTCTTACAGGTTTCAGCAACAATTCAAAAAGAGTGGAAGAAGAAACTAAACGATGAAAATTTCAAGAAGTATCTTGCTGAATAATGTTTGATATTTCCAAAAAAATGGATGACAAGCTGGTACTTAACAACGAAGAGTATCAGCTTTTATTATCGTTTGATAGGGTGTTATGGGTTTTTGATATGTGGGGTAAAGAGTACATCCCAGTAGAACTTAAACCAAAACTAGCTCTAGCAAAATTAACCGATGATGTAACTTTTAAGGATATGGATACAAAGCAGGCGTTAGCTATCTATGCAGATATATTTGAAAAGCACATACAGGTTACTAGGGCTATTGATGAGGTTGATAGGTATGATATCGAGGGGAATGTATTGCCTAAAAAAACCAAAGATGCCCAAGATCACGATGATAAACCCTTATTTAATATCAAATATGATGGCGAGTACATTTTTTCATCGTTTATGCAGGCCTATAACATTGATTTGATTGAACAACAAGGGAAATTGCATTGGCAAAAGTTCAACGCCCTATTATCTGGTTTACCAGATGGAACAAAGTTTGTTGAGGTAATGAAGATTAGAGCGTGGAAACCCTCAAAAGGGGAAAGCTCAAAAGAAAAGCAAAAAATGCGTGAATTGCAGGAGCAATACGCATTGCCAAATATTTAATAAAGAAAGGAGGTAGAACATGGCAGACGGTAAAGTAACCATTGCGGTTGATTTGGATGGGAAGAAAGCCCAAGGGGATATAAATAGTCTGAAATCATCATTAGGTGGGCTAGGTTCGGCTTTTAAATCGGTTTTAGGAGCAAATTTAGTTAGTGGCGCATTGATGAGTGGAATTAGTGCACTTACAGGAGGAGTTAAAAGCGCATTTTCATCAGCAATTGATGAGGGGGCAAAATTACAACAATCTATCGGTGGTATTGAGACACTTTTTAAAGACTCAGCTGGTACTGTTAAACAGTATGCTAATGAGGCTTTTAGAACAGCTGGAGTATCAGCTAATGAGTACATGGAAAATGTAACATCATTTTCTGCCAGCTTGATTTCTTCTTTGGGAGGAGATACAGCAAAGGCTGCTGAGTTAGCGAATACAGCAATGACAGATATGTCAGACAACGCAAACAAGATGGGTTCTGATATGAAACTCATTACTCAAACTTACCAGTCATTAGCACGTGGTAACTATGCAATGCTAGATAACCTAAAACTCGGTTATGGTGGAACAAAAGCAGAGATGCAACGACTAATAAAAGATGCTGCTAGTTACAAAGATGTGCAAGAGGAGTTGAATATGACCGTGAATGAGGGTGACTTGTCCTTTGCAAACATGGTTAAAGCAATTTCTGTTGTACAAAAGAAACTGGGGATTACTGGTACTACTGCTAAAGAGGCAGCCGAAACATTTTCAGGATCTTTTGCATCTATGCAAGCTGCATTTAAGGATTTCTTAGGAAACCTTACAACAGGTGGAGACATTAGCAAACCTTTAGAGAACCTTGCTAAAACAGCATCAACATTTATCTTTAGAAACTTTATACCTATGGTAGGGAATGCTTTTAAATCTTTGCCAAAAGCTATCTCAACATTTTTAGCATCAGCTAAACCAGAGATAGAGGCAGGGTTGAAGAAGATGTTGCCAGAGGAAATGGTAAATAATATCATGAAAACCTTTGATAAAGTTGGTAACTTTTTATCTAGTTTCAAAGATACTGGAGCTATAACAGCAGTAGCTGGAGCTTTTAATGCGGTGAAAGATGCAATAGGTCATGTCTTTTCATCTCTAGCTGGTAGTGGAGAAAATTTTGATAAGATTGCTAAAACTTTAGGTGAGGTGATTAAGTTTCTTGCAGATGCTGCTACTAAAGGGGCTGAATTTATTTCCTCATTACCACCTGGTACTATTCAAGCAATCGCTAGTGCAGTGATTGGGATGGTTGCAGCGTTCAAGACAGTATCAATTGCAACTAAGGCTATAACTGGCCTAAAAACTGCTTTTGGGTTGTTAAAAATAGCTTTGTCCAATCCTTGGGGTATTGCTATTGCAGGTATTGGTGCCTTAATCGGTTGGTTTATTCAAGCATATACCACTAGTGAAGATTTCAGGAATAAAGTTAATGAAGTCGTTGAGGCAATTGGTAAAATAGCTAGCAAAATTGGAGAGTTCTTATCTGGAATAGATCCATCTATCTTTGCGCTGTTACTACCAGTATTGGGGACTTTGTTATCTAAATTCAAAGGATTTGATATTATCGGAAAACTCAATCCGTTCAAGTTATTCAAAAAGAATGCTACAGAGGCCTTTGATGGTGCTGGAGCATCAGCGACTCAATCTAAAGGTACCATAGAGCAAGTCTTTTCTGGGCTTGGTTCTCTTATCACATCTATTTCACAAGGTATTTCAACAGTACTACAAGGACTGGCAACAGCTATCTCAACAGTTGCCCAAGGTTTTGGTCAAGCGGCATCAATGGCCAGCCCTGCCCAATGGCTATCAATGGGGGCTGCAATGCTAATGGTTGGTGCAGGTGTGGCTTTAGTTGCTGGTGGTATCTATATATTAGTTCAAGCAGCAATAGAACTAGGCAATGCCGGAACAAGTGCCCAATTGGCAATGCTTGGCCTTGGAGTTGGTATAGCTGTATTAGCAGGTATATTTGCCTTGTTGGGGCCAGCTTTGACAGCTAGCGCTGTTGGGATACTTGCATTTGGAGCATCAGTTTTTTTAATTGGTGCAGGGATTGCTATTGCAGCATATGGCCTCTCAATACTTGTAAATGCTTTTGCTAATGCAGAGGGAGCAATCACAGCAACAGGCCAAGCTATAAGTACAGCGGCTCAAGGTATCGGTCAAGGGTTGCAAACAGCCCTTGATGGTGCTGCACGAGTTGTTGAGAGTTTCGGTACAGCGATTAAGACAGCTCTTGAGGGTGTAGCAAATGTATTTAAGAGTGTTGGAGAGGCCATTAGAACTGTATTAGATGGTATTAAAGGTGTAATTGAGTCAGTTGGGAACTCGTTCACCCAAATAGGTGACTCACTAGCTAAGATTGCTAGCAATGCAAGTGGCATTATGAATGCTGCAGCAGGAGTTGGAGCACTAGCAGCAGCTGTTACAGGTTTAGGTGCAGCATCTTATGCAGGGAACTTAGTTGGATTTACTGGTGACATTGAGAAACTTAATGCAGCGATTAAAAATCTTGGCTCTGGCTTTGCTGGAATTTCAAGTTCTTTTCAAACAATAGGGACATCTATGTCTTTAGTTGCTACATCATCTATGATGGCAGTTACAGGGCTTACGAATTTTTCAACTCAGATAACATTGTTGTCAACAACTTTAGGTCTTTTACCATCTATTATGACAATGGCAGTATCTGGCTTTACTATTTTCACAGCACAGATTTTAAGTAGCGTGGCAGGATTAGCGGCAATAAATGCCCCAATCGCTATGTTTAACTCCCAAATTATGACCATGACACCAGCATTGATGATGGCAGGAGCTGGTCTTTCTGGTTTTAATGCTCAAGCAAATGCTGCAGGTAATGCTATGAGATTACTAGCAAGCAACTCAAGTATTGCACAAGGTCAAGTCACAGCGCTAGGTGTGTCTATCCAAGTAGCCATGTCTGGGGCTACTGCATCAATTTCTACTGCTGGTAATCAGATGGTGGTTGTGATCCAGTCTAGTATGATGCAATTGTCTATGGTTGTAACTAATTCTATGACCAATGCATCCAGCGCAGTACTTAATAGCTCAATGCAGATGAGCACAAGTATTAGAACAGCTGGTACTCAAATGACTACCACAATGCAATCAACGTTAAATCAGATTGTATCTTTAACCAAAAACGGAATGACAAGGGCATCCCAAGCGGTACAACAGGGTGGCGCTCAAATGGCGCAACACATTCAGTCATCAGGTCAAAAAATGGTGACATTGATGCAATCAGCAATAAATACCGTAGTAAATACTGTCAATAATGGTCGTAGTCGAATGATAAGCGCCGGTCAATATATGAGCGAGGGCCTTGCTGTAGGGATGCGTAATGCTCTTCCAGCTGTTACAGCAGCAGCTAATGCACTTGTTGCAGAGGCAGAAAGAGCAGCGCAAGCAAAAGCTAAAATTAACTCACCATCACATCTATTTAGAGATGAAGTTGGTTGGTGGATCGGTGCTGGTGTTGCTAAAGGTATCGATCAATCTACTGTCAAAGTTGATGAGGCGATGACCGATATGTATAGTAAGATCAATGCTTTTAGTTTTAAACCTGAAAATGTTTTAGGCGTCGGTAAAACTAACATTTCTCACTCTGTGACAGCGAAAGTGATGAGAGAACAAGCGATGCGTGTGACTGCTGATGACAAAAAATCTCAAAAGGATGCTTATCATGTTCATAATAATAATCTTTTGGAAAATCTTTTAGATAAGGTCTATGACCTTGAGGCACTTATAGAAAAAGGTAAGAAGATTGTACTTGATAGTGGAACTTTGGTTGGGGAAACAAAAGACATATTTGATGAGGCCATTGGTAGTAATACAGCAATGATTAGGAGACATCAGTTATGATTTTAGAAATTGTTGAATACATTAAGTTTGGTGATTTTGATACTAAATCTAAGGGGTGGTATCTAGTAAGTAGAGATGCCCCATCACCAGAGGAGAAGGAGGTGCTGGAAAATCTCCTTTATTCTCAGGGCGTACTAGATTTTTCAATGATGAATGGCGAGCGATATTTTAACAATCGGATTATAACTTATGAATTTAAGTTGCCAAATACAAAATACGCTGATAGAAAAACAGCGGAACGAGAAATCAAGTCGTCACTCATGCGTATTGGTAAATCAAGACTCACTGATACACATGATGAGGGATTTTACTGGTATGGCAAATGTAAGAGTGTCAAAGTGCAGGATGATCCTCAAAAGAGGGCACTAGTAGCAACTATTGAATTTAGCTGTTATCCATTTCTTATAGCTCTTGATGATTTCTTCGATGACATTTGGGATGATTTTAGTTTTGAGTATGGTGTTGCTAACTGGACAAAATGGACAATAAAAAACAAGCAAGTAGTCCCAATCTACAATCCTGGAGATACAACTATCATCCCAAAAGTTATCAGTAGTTCTAATATCGTTATTGAGCATAATGGATCGGCTTATCAATTTAGTAAAGGGGAGCAAGAAAATGTACTGTTAAAGATACCGCCTAAACAACTTGCATTGTTCACAATCACAGGTAGTGCAGACGTTTCTTTCCGGTTTTCTAGGGAGGTGTTGGGATAATGAGTGTGAATACAGTAAAAAATCCCGGTTATCTTGCTCTATACTGGGATAAGGCAGAAGATATTGGTGATACTAGTAAGCAAAAAGTATTGCATGAGCCGACAGTTTCCCATAGAGAATATAGGTTAAGCTCAGGTAGTATCAAGCAAATTGTAAATGGTATCAATGAGTGTCGTCTAGTTATCGGGATGAATCACAATCTATACAAAAAAATAAAGCCTATCAAAGGAATTGTAAAGATTGTGAATTTATTTGATGGCGAGGTAGAATTTTATGGCAGGGTCTTATCGGTGTCGATGTCTATGGCATCTGATGGATTTGCTCAAGAAATCATTTGCGAGGACATGCTAGCATACTTACATGACAGTTGCCAGGATTTTGAAAAAGTGCCAAACAGGGGACTTGAGGACTATCTAACTCGTATTATTAACCGCCATAATTCTCAGGTTGAGCCACACAAGCGCTTTAAGATCGGTGTGGTCAATGTACCAGCTCCATCTGATACGCCATTTAGGTATACTGGCTATGATACCAGTTGGGACACGATCAAGGATAAATTGATTGGAAAAACAAACGGATATTTGGTGTTAAGGCATGAAACGGATGGTATGTACATTGACTACTTAAAACAAATTGGCGATAAAGTTAATGGTTCACCAATTATGCTAGGCTCAAATATTAAGACAGCTACAAGAGATTTATCTTTTGATGGTCTATTGACTAGGATTGTTCCAGTAGGGGCAGATTTGGATAATGGTACGACATCGGAAACATCTAGCGCAGATATTATACGTGAACAGGTTACTATCAAATCTGTCAATGGTGGTAAATATTGGCTAGAGAACGAAGAGTTGATTGAGCAATTTGGTTTAATCACAAAATCAGTTACATGGTCAGATATTTACAGCCCAGATATCTTAAAGAAACGCGGTCAGCAGTACATAGATAATCTCAAATCAATCCTAGCTAGCTGGAAAGTCGAGGTCGTCGAGAGGTGCTTAATTGATACGAACTATATCAAGTTTAAAGTAGGTAATACCCATCAAATCATCAATGCCCCTATGTCTGGTGTTGAGGAGTTACAAATCATTGAGAAAACAATAAATATTACTAAACCTCAATCAGTATCTCTTACCATTGGTTCGAGTAATCAGAGTTTATCAATGTTTCAACTGCAACAACAGGAAGCTCAAAAGTCAATGGAGAAGGTTGCAGCAGATAATGCAGCCAAACAAAGACAACTTGAGGAACAAACAACTAAAGCAAATAATATTGCATTGCTGGAAAGCGAACTGTCACAATACCAAGTACAGTTAGAAAGTATAGATCAAGAGATAGCGACGCTTAATAGTGAGATTAAGAAACTGGATGCTAAAAAGGATGCTGACTTGATTGCGACTTTGACAACTCAAGTAAATGTAGCTAAAAGTAAGAAAGAACCGTATGAAACCAAAATTTATGACATACAGACAAAACTTAAAAAATTAAAGGAGGTACTAAATGACTAATAACATCGAGGCAAGAGGTGATACACGGTTTTATCAAGATGATAAAGCAATGGATTACACAAAATTGTATCAAATCGATGAAGCGATTGAAGCTATTTTACAAAAAAAATATGGTAAAGATGTTCGATATGCGATAGCCAGTGCTCTAAAAAGAATTTACTATGATGCAGCACAATCAGGAAATGCTAATTTGGAGGTCTCGCTAGCAAGAGGTAAATTTACTCAGTTGGCTGATCGTTTGAATTCAATTGTCGAATTACTTGAGTCGAAAGCTGATGATGGACAGGTTGAAAGTATGTTAAATAACATCTTGGATGGCTCACCCAAAGGCACATATAACGATATTGGAGCTTTGAGAAGTGCGCTGCCATCTGGAGCTAAAGGTATTTACATCACAACAAATAACGGACACTGGAATTACTGGAATGGCTCGAATTGGGTTGATGGTGGGGCTTATCAGTCTCCGCTTGATGGGGTGCCTAATCAATTAGGAGTTATTTTTGATGGGTTACTGACAATTGATAGAGACAACCAAACGGTATCAATAAAAAAAGATACTTGGTTCACTTTTGGAAATAAAAATTATGCACCTGAAAAAGATATCACAATTATGTATAATCCATCTGGAATGTCCGAATACGTTGTTTATGATTTCCAAAATAAAAATCTTTCTGTAATAACATTAAGCGACATATCAAAGATAACCTCAACACAAGTAATTTTGGCTGTCATGTACAAAAACGCTTTGCACTATCCAACATATTCCCAATTTATAAAAACAATTGGGTACAGAGAACTAACTCAGGATACCAATATTGGTTCAGTTGTTCAAGGAAATATTACTTACGATAATCGTAGTCAAACATTTTCTTTTAAAGGTTTTGGAGAAAAGAACGAAATCATTGTTTCTAAAGGAACAAGTTACTTCACTTGTTACGACCAAGAAGATCTCGCTATTCCGAGTGGTTTTCTACATCATTTGGTATTCGATTTGTTAGACAATAAATTTAAATTAGTTCGCAGTTCATTGCGGAGAAATGCCGAAACTTTTACGGCTGAAAATACAAAATTGCTAATTGCTTCCATTTACCTTGATAAACTAACGCATTATTCAAATCCTTATTTCATTAAAAGATTAGGTGAGTTAGAGAATTTAAATTCTTGGGAATTAGAAGAATTAATTGTTAATTTGCAAACGAAAAAAACTGTCGTCGTCACGTTAGGAGACAGCACCACAGATGGTTATCGAACCTCAAATTATAGTGGGAATGAGCTAGAGAGTTTAATGGACAAACCTAAAACTTATACTCAAATTTTAAATGGTATCGTGAATCAGCAAAAAGGGTACAATTTCAATCATAAATTTTACAATAGAGGTTTTTCAGGGAAAACAATCGCTTGGCTAAATCAAAATTTGAATGAGGTTCTTAAACCAATCCCTGAAAAAATTGACTATGCATTTATTACGATGGGAATCAATGACCTGGTTTATAACGATGCTAAAGTCAAAGCATTTAAACAAGATTATATTAATGTTATCAATAAATTGCTTTCAAGAGGTATTAAACCACTATTAATGAGCACGCAAGCGGAGTTTGAGAATTTCAATCGTTTTGGGAATAAAATCAATGCCATTGCAGATAACGTAAAAAGAGAGATCGCAAAGGAATTTGGCATTCCGTTTATCGATTACAATCGTGGAACACAAAACATCTTAAGCAATTCGGAGTATGATACAAGACTTCTCATTCCAGATATGTGTCATTTTGCTGATTTAGGACACCAGAAAGGTGCTGAATTTCTTGCTAGTAAGCTAATTGCACAAACAGTAATCATCAAAGATGATGTACGTATTGGTTATGCTTCTAATAAAGTGAGTTCGGATTTGGTTTACTCAGATTATCAAAATGATGAGCAAAAAGATGTGAAGTGGATTACTAGAACTGACGGTTTTGATTTAGAAGGTCAACTAAATTCTACTCAAACAAAGACAATGTTTGAGGTTTCGGTTTATATTGAACGTCCGTCAATTATCCGCTTTTTTGGAGACAACGTGATTGTGACGTCAAATGGACAGTCATTATCAGACAGCACAGTGCTTGATGTCGGATTTTATCGGATTACAGCTAAGAATCACCCTGGAGTTGTTAGTAAATTCCGTGGATTGAGATTTAATCTGAAAGAAGTATAGATAAAGGAGATTATATGCAAATTGAATTTTTCAATTTTTTAAGAAGTGTCGTACAGACCGAAGATGGTTTGGTATTGTACGCTCTAGCACTGATTGTCTCAATGGAAATCATTGATTTTGTCACAGGGACAATTGCAGCTATCGCAAATCCAGAAATTGAGTACAAGAGCAAAATCGGCATCAATGGGCTACTTCGCAAAATTTTAGGGGTTCTCTTGCTGATGATCCTCATCCCAATGTCTGTTTTGTTGCCTGAAAAGACAGGTTTTGCATTCTTGTACTCAATCTATCTCGGGTACATCGCATTTACTTTTCAATCGCTCATTGAAAATTACCGCAAACTAAAAGGAAATGTTACTCTTTTTCAGCCGATTTTAAAAGCGTTTCAGCGCTTACTTGAAAAAGATGACGATACAAAAAAAGGAGAATAAACATGATTAACTGGAAAGTACGATTTAACTTAAAAAATAAAACATTCTTATTGCGAGTGGCATTTGCTTTAGCTTTGCCAATTCTGGCCTATTTCAATCTAAAACTAGAAGATTTGGTTAGCTGGGGAGTCATTTTAGACTTGCTTGGTAAATTCTTTGCGAACCCTTATCTCGTAGGTTTGACGATTGTAAATATTCTAAATATCATTCCAGACCCAACAACTGCAGGGCTTTCTGACAGCAAGCAAGCGCTTGGTTATGAAAATCCGAAGGAGGACTAATAATGGATATTGATACAAGTAGACTAAGAACGGACTTACCGCAAGTTGGAGAACAACCCTATCGTCAGATTCACGCTCATTCAACGGGTAACCCAAATTCAACTGCCCAAAATGAAGCAGACTACCACATGCGACGACCTGTTGATTCAGGATTTTTCTCGCACGTTGTCGGTAACGGTCGTGTAATGCAAACCTGGTACACAGACATGGGAGCCTACGATGTAGGAGGTGGCTGGAACGTAGAGGGCTACGGCCAGGTTGAACTGATTGAGAGCCATAGCACAAAAGAAGAGTTTATGCGTGATTATAAGCTATATGTTGAACTTTTGCGCAATCTAGCAGATGAAGCAGGGATTCCGAAAACACTGGACTCTGACAGTCTAGCAGGAATCAAGACACATCAGTACTGCACATATAATCAACCTCGCAACTACTCAGACCATGTGGATCCATATCCTTATCTGGCCAAATGGGGTATCAGTCGTGAGCAATTCAAGAAAGACATCGAAGGTGGTCTGTCTGAAGCTGGCTGGAAACGTAATGATACCGGTTGGTGGTGGGAGGAGTCAGACGGCTCTTATCCAAAAAACAGCTGGAAACAAATCAATGGAGAGTGGTTCCGATTTGATAATAGTGGCTATTGCTTGATTAACCGTTGGTTCTTTGATGAAAAAGACTGGTTCTATCTCGATAAACGTGGGGCAATGGTCACAGGCTGGATGTTCCTCAACCATCGCTGGTATTTCTTCAAATCAGATGGCCGCATGGCTAAAGGCTGGGTTAAGTATCGCGAAACGTGGTACTTCATGGAAGAAAAAGACGGGTACATGCTCTCTAAACAATTCGTCAAGTCTGGTGATGGCTGGTACTATTTGAAAGCTAACGGTGAACTTCACACAGATCCAGCATTCAAAACCGAACCAGATGGTCTTGTGACTGTCGTTGACAAACCAAAAGAAGAAAAATAAAAACAGAAAGAATTTCAAAATAGATTACACTAAACCGCAGGTTATTGCCTGCGGTTTTATTGTATTCTTTAGATAAGAGTTTTAGATACGCTACTTGAAATGTTGATTGTCTTGCTGATTATTAGTGTTCTGCTCTTGCTTTTTGTCCCAAATCTGACCAAGCAAAAAGATGCGGTTAATGACAAAGGGAAGGCTGCTGTAGTTAAGGTAGTAGAGAGTCAAGCGGAGCTTTATAGTTTAGATAAGAATGAGGAGGCTAGTTTGAGTAAACTCGAGGCTGATGGTCGTATTACAGCAGAACAAGCCAAGGCTTATAAAGAGTATCATGTTAAGCAAAATAAAGCTCAAACAGTCGCAGATTAGGGCCTTTACCATGTTAGAGAGCCTCTTGGTGTTAGGTCTTATTAGTCTCTTGGCTTTGAGTTTGTCAAGTTCTGTCCAATCAACATTTGCAGCTGTAGAGGAGCAAATATTCTTTATGGAATTTGAAGAATTTTACCGAGAAACACAGCAGTTAAGCCTAGCTGGACAAAAGAAGATTAGTTTGGATTTTCATGACAGAAGCATTAGTAATGGATATCAAAAGTTAGCGATTCCTAACAGTATTCAGCTTCAGTCACATCAGTCAATAAATTTTGATAAGGCTGGAGGGAATTCTTCTCTAGCCAGCATCAGGTTTCAAACAAGGAAAGAAGTAGTTCGCTACCAGCTATATCTAGGAAATGGAAAAATTAAACGTATTCAAGAAGCAAAAAATTAAGGCAGTTATTCTATTAGAGGCAATTATTTCATTAGCTATCTTTGTCAGTATAGCCACTCTCCTACTTGGTCAAATCCAAGAAAATCGACGGATGGAAGCAGAAATATTGCAAAAGGAGGAGGTCTTACGAGTGGCTCGTATGGCTTTACAAACAGAAGCAGAGACTCTGACAGTTAATGGCATTACTATTCGAGTTCTTTCAAGTGAGCAAGGATTGGAGGTCTACCATGGTACTGAAAAGTTATTGGACATACAGGAAAGGTAGAGTGCGAGCTTTTACACTCTTAGAATCTTTAATCGCCCTAGTCGTCATCAGTGGGAGTTTGCTCCTATTTCAAGCGATGAGTCAGCTTTTGGTGTCGGAAGTACGCTATCAACAAAGGAGTGAACAAAGGGAATGGCTCTTGTTTGTTGACCAACTGGAATCAGAATTGGAGCATAGTCATTTTGAAAAAGTGGACAAGGATAGAATTTATCTGAAGCAAGATGGTAAGGAAATTTCCATGGGCAAGTCAAGAAGTGATGATTTTCGCAAAACCGATTCCAGCGGGCGGGGCTATCAACCCATGGTTTACGGTCTCAAATCAGCTCGTATTCAACAAGAAGGACAAGTTGTACATTTTCATTTTCAGTTTGAAAAGGGGCTAGAAAGGGAATTTCTCTATCGTGTGGAAAAAGAAAAAAGTTAAGGCGGGAGTTCTCCTTTATGCCATTACCATAGCTGGGATCTTTAGTCTCTTGTTGCAGTTTTATCTCAATCGACAAGTTGCCCATCAGCAAACCTATGTCTTGAATAAAGAAAAATTAGTTGCTTTTGCTATGGCTAAGAAAAGCCATCAAAAGGCCACTTTAAAAAGTGGAGAAAGAACTTTTAATCTCGGGAAAGTGACTTATAAAGATAATCCCAAAGGTTTTATTATAAATGTGAATACGGATAAACATCATTTTGAATTTATCTTGCCAACTTTGAAAAAGGTAGAAGAACAGGCTGATAAAACTGTAGATAAGGAAAAGAACCCAGGAAATCATGTCACGAGAGAAGAAAGAAGCGAAGACAAGCTCCCTCAAGTGAATGAAAGGCCAGATCAAGAGTCTTCTAAAAAAGCTGATTAAGTTGGGCTTTTCCCAGGAAGTTTTCGCTCCAAAGGAGAAACATCAATAGCAAGTGAAGGGCGACAGACCTGAAAGTAGTGACTTGGTACAAGGATTTTGCCTAAAATCATGCTATAATAGATACATATGGAGGACAAGAAATGGCAAGTGTAAAATTATATCTAGTGCGTCATGGGAAAACAATGTTTAATACGATTGGGCGTGCTCAAGGCTGGAGTGACACTCCTTTAACAGCTGAGGGAGAACGTGGCATTCATGAATTGGGAATTGGATTGCGTGAATCAGGCTTGGCCTTCGAGCGTGCTTATTCAAGTGATTCAGGGCGTACCATCCAGACGATGGGCATTATCCTAGAAGAGTTAGGTTTGACAGGACAAATTCCTTATCGTATGGATAAGCGTATTCGCGAATGGTGTTTTGGTAGCTTTGATGGTGCCTACGATGGGGACCTCTTTATGGGAATTATTCCACGTATTTTCAAAGTGGATCACGTCCATCAATTGTCCTATGCTGAACTTGCCGAAGGTTTGGTCGAAGTAGACACAGCTGGTTGGGCGGAAGGCTGGGAAAAACTGAGCGGTCGTATTCGAGAAGGTTTTGAAGCCATTGCCAAGGAAATGGAAGCCAATGGTGGAGGAAATGCTCTCGTTGTCAGTCATGGAATGACAATTGGAACTATTGTTTACCTCATTAACGGCATGCATCCACATGGTCTCGACAATGGTAGTGTGACTGTTATTACATATGAAGACGGTCAGTTTTCAGTAGAAACAGTTGGTGATCGTAGCTATCGAGAAATCGGTAGAGCTAAAATGGAAGAGCAAGAGGACTGAGATCAAATAGAAACATTTTCTTGTTTTTGGGAGTTCTTGACTTCTACAGCTAAAGGGCTATTGTATTCATTGCACTTGCTTCTAGAGCTCAGTGCTTTGACAATAGTCTCCTTTTTTGCTAGAATGACATCAACAGAAAAGCATAAGAAGGGACTGACAGAGCTGTCGTTCCCTTTTGTCTGTCTTATTAGGAGGAAATATGCTGATTGAGAAAATAAAAGTTTATAAATGGCAGGCCCTGACTTCTTTAGTCATGACAGGCCTAATGGTAGCCAGTTCTCTCTTGCAACCACGTTATTTGAGGCAAGTTTTGGAAGCCTTGCTGGCAGGGGATAATGAAGCCATCTACAGGATTGGATTTTGGTTGATTTTGGTTGCCTTAATTGGCTTGGTTGCAGGTGGTGTCAATGTTGTTCTAGCGGCCTACATAGCCCAAGGAGTTTCATCAGATTTACGTGAAGATGCCTTTCGTAAGATTCAAACTTTTTCATATGCCAACATAGAGAAGTTTAATGCAGGGAATCTTGTTGTTCGCATGACCAATGATATCAATCAAATCCAAAACGTTGTCATGATGGCCTTCCAAATCTTGTTTAGACTTCCAGTATTATTTATTGGTTCCTTTATATTAGCCGTCGTCACTCTGCCTTCGTTGTGGTGGG
>ERZ772961.86-NODE-86-length-46446-cov-5.083572_pt1 | contig 46446 bp, 32 predicted proteins | sample MGYA00580677_ERZ772961 | MGnify/ENA primary metagenome ERZ772961 (study PRJEB29015, sample SAMEA2738088) | human oral metagenome | biome: human oral; feature: human-associated habitat; material: saliva | place: China | collected 2227 ... | reverse complement strand
CTCCTCTACTCAATGCATCTTCTCTTACTGTATCTGGATTACATTCAAAATCAAGCTTATTGTTTTTTCCTTTCCCTATCACTCTAACTTCAAATCCCATTGCATCAGCAAAATCATATAATTCCATTACAGCACCTGGTTCATCACCTGCAGACCCTGTAAAAATAACACCTGCATCGTCAGCTAATTTTTTCAAAATAGGCCCTACTACACAATCAGTCTCTGCATTTAACATAACAATATGTTTTTTATTTAAAATTGTATTAAATGCAATCTCTGCTCCTAATGCAACTCCTCCTGTTGCATCAACAACAGCTTGCACTTTATCTGCTTTTGATGCTAACTTAAAGTCCTTACATATTGCGTGTTGTCCATTTTCAATTACTTTATTTATTTCTTCTACAGTTGATACCTCAACTATTTCATTCTCATTAATTCCGGCATCTAATAGTGCTTTCTTGGCTAATTCTATGTTTATGTCAACAACAACTGCTGCTTCCATTCCTTTCATTCTAGTCATTTGGCTAACCATACCATTTCCCATTTGACCTGCTCCTACCAGCGCTACTTTTATTCTTTCACCTTTATTTTCTAACTCTGCTAATTTTATATTTAATCTGTACATAACTATTCTCCTTTTTATTTATATATTAATATATCATCATTTATTTTTATTTCATTTATTTCTCCACTTACAGCTATTTCTCCAGGGAGGTTAACCTTGTCATCACCTGTAAATCTTATTGTAATATGCCCTATATTAGAAAATGTTTCCAATGCTACATGACCTACTGCTGTAACTGAAAGTTTATTATCTCCTATTTGTATTGTGTCACCTACTTTAATGTCTATATCCTTTTTGTCAGTACTTTTATGTATTACAGAAATTTCTTTTAACATTTCATCAGCAATTGAATCATTAAATAATATTAGGCTCTTCACGCCATGATACAAATCTAATGCATCACTACCTATTTCTATAATATTAGATTTATACTTCATCAAAATACCTCCTTTTATATAATAGTATTATATCTAACTAATCAGTCATGCTTCCTTATGATCATTACATCTTTATTCTACTATTATCTAATGTGTTTATAAATACTTAATTTTTCAAATTAATTTGAAAATTTAGGTATTTATAAATTATTGTCCTTATTATAAAATGAAAACGTAAACAAATAAATAAATAAATTAGGAGGTATTCACTATGGATAACTTTTTACAATCACTTACAAACGGGATTGACCATTTTATTGGATTATTTAAAGTTGGAGGTACTCAATTTGTAGGATTAGTAACAGGAATATTACCAACACTTATAGTTTTAATGGTGGCTATCAATTCTATAATTAAGTTAATAGGAGAAAAAAGGGTAGATAAATTTGCGGAAAAAATGTCAAAATATGTAGTTTCACGATATTTAATTCTACCATTTTTAGGAGTATTTTGCTTGGCTAACCCTATGTGTTACACTTTTGGAAGATTTTTAAAAGAAGAACATAAGGCAGGTTATTATGATGCAGCAGTTTCATTTGTTCATCCTATTACTGGATTATTTCCGCATGCTAACCCAGGAGAACTTTTTGTATGGTTAGGAATTTCTGCAGGATTAACAACACTAGGACAATCAGTGACTAAACTTGCATTATTCTATTTCTTAACAGGATTAATTGTTATAGTAATTAGAGGATTTGTAACTGAAAGAGTCTACAAATATTTAGTTACTAAATCTAAACAATAGGAGGATTATACAATGACTAATACAGTATTAATATCAAAAGGAAGCTCTGGATGGGGTGGACCATTAAAAATTAAAAAAACAGAAGGAAAAAATGTTATTTTATCTATGACATCAGCTGGTATAGATCCTGTTGCAAAAAAATTAGCTGAAGTTCTTAACTGTGAAATAGTTGACGGTTTTAAAACTGGTGTAGATGATGAAAAAATCCTTGTTGCAGTTATTGATTGTGGAGGGACTGCAAGATGTGGTGTATATCCTAAAAAGAAAATATTTACAGTTAATATCAAACCAACTGGAAAAACTGGTCCACTTGCTCAATTTATTACAGAAGACTTATACGTTTCTGGTGTTACTGTTGATGATATTACAATCTTATCTGAGAGTGATGAATCAAAAACCTATGAAACAAAAAGTGTAGTAACAAATACAGGTGTAAAAAAACCTGAAAATTATGATGAAATAAAAGCACAAGCTAAAGAACAAGTACAAGGTAATTTTATCATGCGACTTGGACAAGGAGTGGGTAATGTTGTAGCTAAATTTTATGAAGCTGGTAGAGAAACTATTAATGTTGTTATTGGAAGTGTATTACCTTTTATGGCATTTGTTAGTATGCTTATGGGGATTATACTTGCCTCTGGATTAGGTGACTTAATTGCAAAAGGAATTTCTCCTCTTATTGGTAATATTTTTGGACTTATAGTAATTTCAATAATATGTTCTTTACCATTCTTATCACCAATTCTAGGTCCAGGAGCTGTAATAGCACAAGTAGTTGGTACATTAATTGGTACTCAAATAGGATTAGGTCATGTCCCAGCTTATCTTGCATTGCCTGCATTATTTGCCATAAATGGTCAAGTTGGTTGTGATTTTGTTCCTGTAGGACTTAGTTTAGGAGAAGCTGAACCAGAAACAATAGAATATGGTGTTCCAGCTCTGTTTTATTCAAGATTAATAACTGGACCGCTAGCTGTAGTAATAGCTTACGTAGTAGCTATTATATTCTTCTAATATTTATTTAATCTAATAAGGACTTAAATTGTTCTTATTAGATTTTTTATTTAAGTATTAACTATGCTTCCTTACCATTTTAGTGCTATAATATTACTATATTATTTTATGAGGTGATTATATGTTTAGTTATATTGAAAAATTATCAACAATTGATGATTTCAAAACATTTAAAGAAAACAATGAAAAAGTAGTATTTGTTTTTTCTGCTCCGTGGTGTCCAGATTGTGTAATGTTAGACAGATTCTTTGAGGATACTGTAAATAAATTTAATGATATTAAGTTTGTATATGTTAATCGTGATGATTTTCCTGAGATTACAGAAGCTTTAGATGTTATGGGTATACCTTCTTTTGTTGCATATAAAAACAATAAAGAAGTAAGTCGTTTTGTTTCGAAGTTTTCTAAAACTCAACAAGAAGTTGAAGATTTTCTTACGAACATATAAAAAAAGAGCTTTGGATTTTTTCCAAAGCTCTCTTTCTTTATCTTAAGTAGTATATTGGGCCTAATATTTTCCTTATATCTTCTTTTGATTCAAATTCTAACGTTAATGCATCTTCCACAGTTTTAATTTTATTATTTTCAATCATTTCATTTAAATTCCCTGGGCACAATGAATATTCAAAAATAGGTGTTAGTTTTAAATCAGAAGTTGGTATAATTTTATATATATCTTCTTCTTCAATTTTTTGGCCTGCAAATATTTCTTTTGTACCATTATCTATTTTAACTTTTACATTTTTATCTGCGATAAAATGAGTTAACTTATATCCTGATCTTGGATATATAATAAGTTTATTATTTTTTGTAGAATCTCCAATACTATTAAATTCATCTACTTCTAGTATATTTGAATTATTATTTGCTAGTAATATCTCTCCTACTTGCGTCTTAGCAAATTCCACTTTATAAATTTCTCTATAAACTGCAGTAAATTCTAAATCCTTACCTTTTTCCGTAACAACTGAACCAAGTTCATTAGTTTGTAGTAGTTTTTCTTTAGAAACTCTCTTAGTTTTTGAATCCTCTCCTACTATTAGATAATCATCATTAGCTTTCCAACCTAAGAACTCTCTTGAAGTTTCACCTGTAGATGACGGTAAGTTAATCATCGTATCTATTCTAGTATTTGCCAACATTTCTTGGCCATCAGATAGGAACTTATCTATTCCTCTCCCATTGAAACGGACTGTAACCCAATCAGATTCATTCTTTTTGAAATAAATCTCTAATACAGCATCTTTAGTAATATGATCACTATCTTTCACTACATTCTTATTAATCCTAAATACTGTTTCATATCCAGTACTTGGTTTTATCTTACTTCTTAGTTCTTTTAGAAATTCTCCAACAGGTTTAGCTTCACTCCATGTAAAGTCTTTATCACTAATACTACTATCTACTCTACCAAAACGCTTATTATAGTCGTCTTGACGAACACTTAAAGTATGTTGTTTTTCTTTATAATTAGCTTTTATAACTATACTATTATCTACTGTTTCATCTTGAAGATTATTAATATCTTTAATTTTTTCATTGTTTTCTTTATTATACAATGTATAACTCTCTATATCATAGTGTTCTTTTTCAAAGAAACTAGTATCCAACTCACTTAGTTTTTGTCCCGTTAAAAGAGTTACTTCTTTTTTATCTTTTCCATTATCTAAAATAACTTTTGTTTTAAAGACTGCTTTTATATTTTGTCCCTCTTTAATTTGTGTTGTATCATTTTGTGTTATTTTCTTATCATCTATGTAATAACCATCAAAAGTATAATCACTATTTTTTTCGAATTCATTAGGTAATTTTGTTTCTTTTACAAGTTCACCAATAGTTGAATTCTTCTTAATACTATATTCAGTATTTTTATCTTTATATATTGATGGAAATGTTACGGATATTTTTTGCCAGTACTCTTTATTTTTAGCAAGATCTAAAACTATCTCTTTAGCATTAAATGGTATTTCTAAATTATTTATATTGTACTCTTGACCATCTACAGTTACCTTCTCATTAGTATATGAATAATATCTATCAGGTTTATGGTACTTTTCCAACTCGTAAGGAATTACTAATACTTTGCCATCTTTAGGTTCATTAATCAAAGTGACTTGTTTAGTTACAACTTTTTTATCGCCTTCTTTTACAATAAGATTAATAGTTTTTTGAGTATAGTATTCTTTACTAGTCTTAGAATATTTTATATTTTCTATCTTTCCATTATTAATATCAAAACTCATAACATTCATTATTAAAGTTGAATTTGGTTTAATCTTGTTTAATAAACTTCTATTAACAATTTTTCCATTACCACTTTTCTCTAGTTTTATTCTAAATAATTCGGTTGGAATTTTATTTTCATCCAGTGAATAAAATATCAGGAAATTTTGTGAATTCTTTTTATAGCTCAGTAGTTCTGCTGTATAATCTAATTCGGTAATGTTTTGTGTAGAAATGTTTTTATCTATTGTTGGAAGAGAATAATTTGATGTTTCAGGTATTAAATCGAAATTAAACATATTCTTTTGAAATACAGTATCTTCTACTGACGTATTATAATCTGTTATATAGTCAGCCTTCGCTACATTATCAAAAACAATGAAACTGCTTATACATAAAAATGTTGTAATAATAGTTTTTTTCAAATTTATTCTCCTCCTTTCTTAATTCTCTTTCTTGTAATAATTATTATATTATCTATAAAATTTTTCGTCAATTATTATAATAGATATTGCTTAAATATAGCTAAAAATTACGTTATAAAAAAAAGGGATTCTTGTAAGTATGTATTAATTACTTGCAAAAAACCCTGTTGTATATTCTTTAAATGTTAACTATATTTCACTTATATTTTCTAACATTATTTGATCATTAGATATACTTACTTCATCATATTCGTAGTCATGTTCATCTGCAAAATCATACGAATACTCCTTGTAAAGGAACATCTCATTAGAGTAATCTAAAAACTCCTCATCTGGAGTGTTAAATTCTATCTCATTATAACTTTCATCAGCATAATCAGTTAAAATTTCATCTTCATAGTCTATTTCTGTATTGAAGTCCTGGGAATATTCATCATCTTGCGAGAACCTGGGATCTGGGGACTCCAAACTAGATAAGTTTATCGTATACATAAAAATCTCCTCTTTTTCTTTATATTATATTTTTATTAATTATACAAAAAATATTTGAACTTTACAAGCAAAAACTATATATTTTTTAAAATAATTTTTCTTATTTCATTTAATGCTTCAACGCTTGCTCTTGTGCGGATTAGCTCTCTATTTCCTACAAATTCTACTTCGGCAACATTTATATCACCTTTGTAATATGTCGCTATATATACTAATCCAACAGGCTTTCCACTTTCATCACTATTTGGACCAGCAATTCCTGTAGTTGCAACGGCTATATCACTATTAAGTCTTTTAGCAATACCTTGAACCATTTCTTTAGCAGTCTGCTCACTAACTGGTCCATACTTTTCTAAAGTTTCCTCTTTAACACCTAAAGCAGAAACTTTAGATTTATTAGAATAGCAAACTATACCTTCTAATAATGAGCTTGAAATACCGCTTTTATCTACCAACATTGAAGTTAATCTTCCTCCAGTTAGTGATTCAGCAATTGAGATAGTAAGCTCGTTTTCTATAAGTAATCCAGCTACTACATTATGTAGTTCTGTTTGACTAGAAGATATATCTTCTCCTCCAACTAAATAGATTTTATCTCCTGCTATTTCTTCTATTTCTTTAAGTTGAGCATCTATCAATTTTCCACATTCATCAATTGAATCTGCACTAGCAGTTATTCTTAATAGTACCTCTCCAGTTTTTGCGTATAGGGCTAAAGTAGGATTATCTTGGTTATCTAAAATATGCTTAATTTTTGTCTCAAGTAGTGATTCTCCTATTCCATAGAAACGTACATATTTTGAAACAAATTTTTTTGTACTAAATTTTTGAAGATATGGTCTTACGCTTTTTTCAAACATATCTTTCATTTCTCTAGGTGGCCCAGGCATTAATATAATTCTTTTATTTTCTTCTTCTAAAATTATACCAGGTGCTGTCCCACAAAAGTTCTCTAAAATAATTGCTCCTTCAGGTATCATTGCTTGTTTTTTGTTATTATTAGTTACCGTACTCATTCCAGAACGCGCAATTCTTTCTAGTATTTTTACCCATGAGTATTCATGAAAATAAAAATCACGGCCAAAATATTCTGCAGCACATTCTTTTGTAATATCGTCATCTGTAGGTCCTAATCCTCCAGTAATTATAACCGTATCATTTTCTGAAAATGCTGTTTTTAGAGTATCAATTAATCTATCATGATTGTCACCAACAGTAGTATGACGATATACCCCTATACCTAGCGCTGCTAATTCTTTTGATAAGTAAGCAGTATTAGTATTCACTATGTCCCCTAATAATAATTCTGTTCCTACAGAAACTAGTTCAACTCTCATTTTTTATTCCTCCATTCAAGTATAAAATTTCTATTTACTAAAAAGAAATTTTATTAACCACTTATTATATTCTACATCAATGAGAAAAAAAAATAAAGACCATATACTTGTTGGCCTTTATCTTTTAGATTCAATATTTGATTTTTATTTATTTTGCATTCTTCTTCCTTTTTTGTCGAAGAATTTTTTATCAGTACTACGTCTTTCATTTTTAGGTTTTCTGTCTCTATTATCAGAACGTCTTCTTCTATTATTTGATCTAGAAGAATTTCTTCCTTTTTCTTGTTTTCTAGGAAGTGGTTTTTCAAATGAAAGTTCAACATCAACTTCTTTTTTATCATTGATAAGTTTATTTAATAGTACTGTTATTATTTTTTCTGCATTAGATTCAGCTAATAATTTATTAGCTAAGCTATTTAACTCTACATGGTTGTCTGAAAGTTCAGATACTACTTCCTCAAATAATCTGTTATGACGTGCTTTTTTAACCTCTTCTTTTGTATAAGGTCTAAGCATCTTCATTCTTTCACCACGAGAATTTTCTATATCTTTTAGATATGGCATCTCAATTGGATTTAAGAATGTTACCGCAACACCAGATTTTCCAGCTCTACCTGTTCTACCTATTCTGTGTGTATAGCTTTCTGTGTCTTGAGGAATATCAAAGTTATAAACATGTGTTACATCACTAATATCTATCCCACGTGCTGCTACATCTGTAGCTACTAATATTTGTAACGAATTATTTTTAAATTTACGTAAGATTTCTAAACGTTTAGATTGTGTGATATCTCCGTGTAAACCTTCCGCTAAGTAACCTTTTGCGATTAAGGCACTAGATAATTCATCTACTCTTCGTTTAGTACGTCCAAAGACAATTGCTAAGTTAGGATTTTGAACATCTAAAAATCCAACTAATGTTTCTAATTTTTCATTTTCTCTAGCTATTGTTGCATATTCTTTGATGTCTGGATTTAGATCCTCATCACTCATTGTTTTTATAAGTTTATAGTCTTTCATAAAGTCTTTAGAAAGTTCCATAATTGTTTTTGGCATAGTAGCTGAAAATAATAATGTTTGGTGGTTTGATGTTATTTTAGATAGGATAAATCTTACATCTTCTATGAATCCCATATTTAACATTTCATCAGCTTCATCTAAAACTAGATGTGTTAATTTATCTAGTTTTAATGTTCTTCTATTGATATGATCAATAACTCTACCTGGTGTACCTACAACTATTTGTGGACGTTTTTTTAGATCTTGTATTTGTCTTTCAATACTTGTTCCACCAAATATTATGCTTACTTTTAATCCTTTAGCACGTGCCATTAATCTTAGTTGTTCTCCAACTTGTTGTGCTAATTCTCTTGTAGGAGCTAACACTAGTGATTGTAGGTCTTCACTTCTTTTTACTATATCTACAATAGGTATCCCAAATGCACCAGTTTTACCTGATCCTGTTTGTGCTTGAGCTAAGATATCAATTCCCGAAAATACGTATGGAATTGTTTCTGTTTGAATACCTGTAGGAGATTGGAAGTTCATTTTTGAAAGTGATTCTACTACTTCTCTACTGACTCCTAATTCTTCAAATGTTGTCATTTATTTCTCCTTGTTTTCTCAATTTTTATATACTCTTTTTTATATAACTGAATAATTATACCATATTTAGTTACGTAAGTACATTTATTTCATACTAATTTTCAAAAAAATAAAGAGGATAGCATTTCTACTATCCTCTTTACCGCTTACATATTACTGTTAGTTAATTCATCAATTGATTTAGCCATTTTTGCAATACTATCTCCAGAATGATTTAAGTTATTGGTATAAATTAGCAACATATAATCTTCATCCCCAAATACTATTGCTGTATCATGCATATATGTGCTTATTCCACCATATTTACTTGCAACTTTTTTATTTGGTATTCCTTTTTTTATCCACTCACTATCTTCTGAATTCTCTAAGTATTCTAAAAGTTTTGAATAACTGTCTCGCTCATTATATAATTTTGTCCACAGTGCTTCCATCATTTTTGGTGTTACTCTATTGTTTTTGGCTTCTTTTGCAGGAAGAGTCACTCCTAGTTCAGCAAAATAGTTAATTAAAGTAGTTTGTGCACTAGAAGCACTACCAGCAATCATTTTTGTCGCAGTATTATCAGAGTATTGAATCATATTTTGGATAACATAATCAAGTTTGTAGCTGCTTTTTTTAGGTTTGTTAGTTATATCTCCTGCACCTTCTTCTAAGTCACTACTATTATACGGTATATCTGTGTCTTCTGATAATTCTCCTTTTTTGATTCTATCGTAAACTTTCATAGCATAGGCAACTTTTACCGTACTCGCTGCAGTAAAATACGTATTATCATTTACAGCATATCTATAACCCGTTGAAAAGTTTTTGTATACTACTCCAATTTCATTATTACCTTTATATTTGGCTATTATTTTATTCATAGCCTCATCTAACTCAATTTTACTCATCTTTTTCTTTTCTTGAGCTGGCTGTTCTTTTTCTTGTTCTTTTTGTTCATTATTATCTATTTGTTGAACACTATTATTCTGAGCTTTTTCAGCATCTTTTTTTGCTTTTAAATATTCTCCAGCTGAAAAAACAACATAGGTCATTAATATTACTACTGATGTTTCAATAAAGAACTTTAATATTCTTTTAAATATTTTTTTCATTTTCTCTTTTTCTCACTTCCTTCGCCAAAACACTCATAATACAAGTTTACTACAGTTTTTTTAGTTCATCAATATTTTTTTTAAATATTCCTAAAAAATTCATATCCACAAAATAAAGATACCTTCATTTTTTTATATTAGGTACCTTTATTATAGATATTAAAGTTTAGATTTTAAATAAAAATCTTGTTCTGAAATTTTCTTAAATCCTACTTTTTCATACATATATTTAGGTGTATCATTAGCATCTGCAACTAAAACTATATTTGACTTATTTTCATTCTTTATAGCATAGCTTAATAGTTGCATCGCTATACCCCTTCTTCTATATTCTTTATTAACATAAAGATTATCTATTTCAAAATAATCTGTTTTTACTATAATATTTACAGCAGCAATAATCTTATCTTCATCTTTTGCCACTAATTGTTTTATATTTTCTGAACGAATCTCATCATATAATAATTCCTGATTATGTTCTGCCCATTCTTCATTACTTGATTCAATATCAATTTTATACTGGAATTTTAGATATCTACTAAGATCTTTCTTTTGTAAATATTCTACAGTATACTCTGTTTCCTCTTGCTCTATAAAATCATTAATGTCTAAGTGATATAAATTCAAATTAATTTCATTATATCCTTGTTTTTTTAAATATTTATTAAGTTTTTTAGGAAGACTAGTATTTTCTGAGGAAGCAATATGAATAAAATCAACACCTTTATCACGGAAAAAGTTTCGACATGACGTTATATAATATTCTAAATCTTCTATAGTTTCCGCTTCTTTCTTCATAAGAAGATAATTACCACTAAAGTTCAATTTAGATTTTAATGTTTGATAAATAACATATCTATCCGTTTCAACAGCTACTTTTGCTTTTGAATAAATATTTTTAAAACTATAATTCATATTACACCTCCATTCTACTGTTAATAATTATTTTAATGATGATGACCATGTGGTCCGTGGTGATGTTCAAAATGTTTAATTATTTCTAGAATCTCTTGGTTTCCAGTTAGTGCATAAACATTTTTTAATGTTTCAGGATATGTAGGTTCATCATGTAATAAATCATAATATCTTATAGCTTCTTCAGCAACAAAATCGATGTAATCTTCTTCTTCAGATAGTGCATTTAGTGCTGCTCCTAAAAGAATAGGATCATCTTGGATTAATGCATGTTGAGTATATAACTCATGAATTTTATCATATTCATATAAAGATTTCAATGCATTTATAGAAATAAATAGTGTTTCTTCTGAAATTCCCATTGTAGATAACACATTTTGCATCAATACTCTAGTTTTATCATATTCTCTATCTTCTTTATATAGAGAAATTAAGTGTAAGTATGCACTCATTGCTAAACCTTGTAACTCTATATATTTCTCAAGATATTTTTTTGCTTCATCTCCTTTAGACATATGCCCTAAATGTAAGTATGCTTCTGGAAAATCTGGAGCTATTTCAATAATTTTTAATAAGCACATTTTAGAATTCTCTAAATCTTGCATTTGGTTATAAGCAAATGCTGCAGCAAAAATTACATTTGGATCTTCATAATCTTTTCCATAGTCTTTATAAAAATTAATTGCCTCTTCAAACATACCTAAGGCTATTAAGTTATCAAATGCTACTTGGAAGTTTTCTAATGATGGCTCCTCATGGTATATTTTTTCACTCATATCTTTTGCTTTTTCTTCACGACCTGTTTCTAAATAAATTGCTACCAACTCTTTGTCTATAGCCCTAACAGCTTCTTTAACGTCTGTTAGCTCTCTAGCTCGAACAAATTTTTCTTCTGCAATTTCAAAAAGTTCATCTTCCTTATAGATTAATCCTTCTAAATACAGTATAGCAGGTGTCTTCGGTGAATTATAAAGAACTACTAGAGCTTCATCTTTTTTATCTAGATACATTAAGTTATGGACATAACTTTCTATTGCTGCATCATCTTCTTTATTTTGATTATAAATAACTTCTGATAATTCTAATGCCTTATCAAATAACCCATTGTCTAATAATATAGTTCGAAAACTTTCTTGTTGCTCTCTATCAATCGATTCAAAGTCAATATTATCTAATTCATTTAAAAATTGTTCTATTTCCATTCTAATATTCTCTCCTTGCTAATCTATTCATAATAAAGATTAATTCTTTATTTACTTCTTCATTTATTTCGGCAATACTGTTTTCTGCTTTATCTAGGTATCTTTGACTAATACTTAGAGTCTCATCTAAAATATCTTTATTATTTTTAATATAATCTATAATCACATTTTTTTTCTCAAGATTAATACTTCTATTAAAATCTAAAAATAAATTTTCGTTTTTCTCTTTAGCTATTAGTGCAGGTAGAGTTATATTACCATTTACTAAATCTTGACCAATTTCTTTTCCTAATGAGGTAGCTCCTCCAGCAAAATCTAAATAGTCGTCAATTATTTGATAACTCATACCTAAATAATACCCAAATCTATAACTACTATCTACATCTTCTTTTTTAGCTCCTGAAATTATGCTTCCAGAAACTGTGGCAAAAGCAATTAAAATAGCGGTTTTTCTTTTGATTTTTCTTAAATAATCTAAGCGTCTTGTATTTAAATTATATAAACCATCTTCTTGAATTAATTCTCCTATACAAAGCTCTTTTAATGTAGTTGCTAAATAACTATGTATAAGTTCATTTTCAAATTCTGAAACTTCCCTAAGGACAATTGAAAAAAGATAGTCACCAACTAAAAGGGCAAACTCATCTCCAAACTCTTTATTTAAAGTAATATTTCCTCTTCTAGTTTCAGCTTTGTCTATTATGTCATCATGAATAAGACTAGCCGTATGGATAATTTCAACAATGCTAGCCATTCTTATAATATTCTTTTTGTTGTTATTAAAGTCCCCTAGTTTTGAGCAGATTAATAGAAGCAATACCCTAACTCGCTTCCCTCCTGCTGAGAAATATTTTTTTATTACTTGATTTAATTTTTTATCTTCACTTTTAGTAATAACAAAAATATCTTCTAGGACTTCCTGAACTAGTTCATCATATTGTTTTAACATTGTTTTCTCCACCTATAAGCTAGTTAATTCTGTCAAATCTTTATCTTCAAACGTCAAATTATAAAATCTAAACCATGTTTCAATAATATTTGCAACGAATTTATCAATACTACTATTATTATTAATTAAGTCTAAATATCCTTTTTTCATAACATTTGTTAATAATTTTAATTTATCTAAATCCTTTTGAAGCAGGCTATAATATTCGAAGCTATAATAATCGCCTAATAATAAAGATGTTGTTGATATATCTTTTACATCCTTCTTATAGTGTTCATAAACTGCGCTTAATGCACAAAATATAGCTAAATTAAAATTTTCATTATTAAAATTATTCTTATTTATGAATTGTGTAATATTTAATTTTTTTATTACTTCGTTATTATAATTATATCTCACAATAGTTTATCCTTCTACAATTTATCTCTCTAAATTATACCATATAATCCCCATTAATAAAAATTTCATATACTATTTTATCCATATTATCTTCACTTTTGTAAATAAAATATAAATTAATTCATAGAAATTAAAAATAAGATTACCTTTAATGTAATCTTATTTCTATTAATCTTTTATAGATAATTAACTCTCTCTATATGTTCTTGATTCAAATCTAAAAGTGCTGGTTCTTTTCTAACAAATAGCATTATTGCAACTATAAAGTGTAATAAATAACATGGTATTAACACTCCTCCTGAAGTAACTGCTGTTATTATCGCAACTAGTAAAAGTAATACTCCAGCAACAATACGTTTTTTTATTATAATTGTCGCTATTATCGCAATAATAGTTAATACTATATAAAATACTGTATAATACTTAAGCCCCAATGCCATCTGATTAATTAACTCATCTGCTGTGTAACCGATATTGGTATTTGGTCGTTTTGCTAATTCTTCTTTAAATTTTACAACAAATCCTTGATCATGCATTATATCTCTACTGTGCATATACCAAAGTGCCCCTGTAAACAATATTAAAAATACATTTGCTATCCACGATAATACTTTTTCTACCGTTCTTTTAAAAGGTTTCATATTTCACAACTCCTATCATTATTTAAATTTATATTATTATCCTCTTTTTTTCTTTGAAACTGCAGTAAAATCACTAGATGCTAATACTGCTTGAACAATAAATACTACAACTAATACTGCTATATGCTGTTTAACAAAGTCTCTATTGATAAATGCTTCAAATAGTAGAAATGCTAATAATACATAGTTAGCGGCAATAATACTAGTTCCATAATCTTTTTTATCAGTTACTAACTCTTTATTAAAAACTTTTATTAAAAATGGTACTCCAATAATTATTAATAATCCTAATGAAATTATTATTGTGTTTGTACTAAAATCAGTATAACCTTTACTAACCATATAAACTATTCCTGCTAAAACAAAAATTCTAAATCCCAACTCAACAAGATGCTTTATCATTTTAATTTCCTCCTTACTCTTAAATATGTTTATAAATACAAAATTTATTGCTTATACTATATATTCATATATGTATATTATACTAAGTTTTTCATCTATATACTAGCTTTTTAAGATTAATTTTGTATTTATTAAATAAAAATAGGACTTAAAACTATATTCATTTTAAGTCCTACATTCTACTTATCTTTTATCATCTAATGTAAATCTAACTTCTATTTTGAAAATTCCATCTTCTGGAGCATAAGCTTTTATTACTTCTTTGTGTTTTTCAGCTATTAATTTTGCCATCGATAAACCAATACCATAGCCTTTTACAGTACTATTTCTAGATTCATCTAAGCGATAGAATCTATCAAATACTTTTCTTAAATCACCTTTTTTAACATTAGCTTGATTTGAAATTTTCATCATAGCATATTTTTTATTTTTCTTTAGGGTTACGTTAATATTCGTTTCTTTAGTAGCATATTTTATTGCATTTTCTAATAATATATCCATTAATTGAACAATCGCTTGCTGTTCCCCTCTATAATATATATTATTGTCAATATCTGCAATAATATGTTTCTTTTGAAAACTCGCAAGTTCTTCAAAATCATCGATTCTCGCATGTAATGACTCAGATAAATTAAATTTAACTTTTTCTGCAGTATCTTTTTCTTCCATGCGACTAAATACTACTAGACTATTTACTAAGCTCGTTAGTCTATCAACTTGATTTTGAATGTTTTTCGTCCATTTAGAGTCTCCGTTCTCCAACTCTAACACATCTGTATTAGAACGTATTATTGCCAACGGCGTTTTCAACTCATGACTTGCATCAGTAATAAATTGTTTTTGTTTCTGATAACTTTGTTGAATTGGTGCTATTACTTTTTTAGAAATTAAAACTAATAAAATAAAAACTGAAAGAATAACTATCGACGAAACAATAATACTATTTCTCATAAATGCATGGAATGAATCTAAATCACGCTGCGTATTTAATAATAATACTAGGTTACCTGCATCATTATTTACTTTTAAATATCTATAAGTACCAACATATCCACTAGTACTAGATTCATTTACTGCGTCTGTTACTAGCTTTTGCAGGTCATCTTTACCTTTAATTAAAACATCATCACGATATGATCGAATTACATTTTTATTTTCATCTATTTTAGCAATGGAGAATCCATTATTATTTGGTGTTTTTGAAGCTGTATTTTTTGTAACTATCATATCTTCTTCACCATCACTAAAAATAGTTACTAGGGCTGAAGATTTTGATGCTTCATATAATGAATCATCTACCCTCTGCCCCATTTTATAATAGTTAATAAAGTTCAAAGTGCTCGCCATTAATATTATTACTACCGCTACACTTGCTACTGATGTTGCAACAAATTTTCTTCTAAGACTCTTAAACATCTACTATCTCCAATGTGTACCCAACATTTCTAGTTGCTTTAATTTGTACATTTGCATCTAATGCTTTTAATTTTTTTCTTAAATATGAAATATTAACCCACACTACGTTTATTTCTGAATCACTATCATAGCCCCAGATTCTTTCTAAAAATTGCTCCGTTTGAATTACATTACCTGGATTACGCATTAGCATTTCCATCATTTGATATTCTTTATTAGATAATCTTACTTTATCTTTTTCAGTAGAAAGTTCAAAAGTATATTTACTTAGACTTACATTTCCTAGTTCTAAAACATTGCTAGTAAATGTCGTTTGTCTTCTTGTCATTGATCGAACTCTAGCTAATAGCTCTTTAATAACAAATGGTTTTGTTAGGTAATCATCAGCACCGCTATCTAAACCATATACTTTATCTTCTATCTCTGATTTTGCAGTAAGAAGTAATACTGGTGTACTTTTCTTATTTTCCCTTAATTTTTGAACTACTGTTACACCGTCCATCTTAGGCATCATAACATCTAATATTGCTCCATCATAGTCATCCAACATTAGATAGTCTAAGGCGTCTTGTCCATTATCTACAGTATCAACCGAGTAATTATTGTGTTTTAGCATTGCTTCGAGTGCATCAGCCAAATCTCTTTCGTCTTCTGCAAGTAATATCCTCATTCCTTACACTCCAATCTATAATATATTTCATTCTAATTATAGTAAAAGTAACTAAAATCAAGTTTAAAGAACTAATATTATTTACATAACTTACCAAAATTAACGACGTAAGTTTTTTTGTAACCTTACTTCATTATAAGTTTATTTTCTACCAATTAATAAACCACTTTGGATATAGTCTTTCATCCCTTTACCATAACCCCATTTTTCAGCATATTCATCTGTTACATCAGAATTAATAATTTGAAACTTTGTAAACCCTGCTTTTTTTATTATATTCGCCATCTCTTCTTCCAGAAGAGCACCTGCAACTCAAGTACAGTACAGCTTTTCAGAGTTTTTCCATTCAGTTGGTAATTCTTGTTTAAGAAGAATATCAGATATTACAAACATACCATCATCTTTTAGTATTCGATATATTTCATCATATACTTTTTGTTTATCAGGTTCTAAGTTAATAACACAGTTACTTATTACTCTATCTACTGATTTATCTTCTAAAGGAATATCGATTAATTCTCCTTTTATAAACTCAATATTATCGAACTTCTTATTGTCTCGAACTTTTTTGGCTTTTTCTAACATAGAATCTAATCTATCAAGTCCATATAAAGTTCCTACTTTTGGATTTTTCATCTTTGTAATAAAGATATCCATTCCTGCTCCACAACCTAAGTCAATAAGAGATTGACCTTCTTTTATTTTCAAATGATTAACTGGGTTACCACATGATAACCCCATATTAATTTCATCAGGAAACTCATTGATAATTTTTTCATCATATCCCAATGATTTACTTAGTTTTTTAGGGTCTATTTTAGTTTTTTGTTTTTTCTTTGATATACTATCATAAAAAGAATCTACAGATAATCTAATTTTTAAATTATTATTTGACATGCATCTTCCTCCTCTAAAAATATAGTTGCTTGAATCGGCATCCAAACAACTATCACTTATTGATATTTTACCATAATTATTATTATTTTACTAAAATTACAGCTTAACGATTTCTCTATATCTAAATGTAGGATTTGGTCGCCCAGGGATAAGTGCGTTAAGTTTTTCTTGTTTATAACCTACAGCGCTAAATACTCTTTCTACTTCCTCTTTGATTATTTCAATAAGAGTATCAGGATGAACTTCTACACGTGCATTAACTGTTAAGTACACATCATCACTTTTACTATCTAGTGTACGTAAACTTCCAGTTTCTTTTTTACCAACGATATTACCTACAATACCTTCATTTTTACCTTGTAATAAGAATTTAACATGCCCTACGTTTAATCCTTGAGAATCAAATCGTTCTCCTAAATTAGTTAAAAATGCAGCCGCAAGTTCATTGAAGTTTTCTTCTTTTGCTACACTATATGTTCCATTTAACCAACCAAAAAGTGCTTCTCCATCAGCATATGTATCATAATCAACTTCTACTATTCTACGTCCTACTTCTTTTTCACTATTAACGATATAGTTAAACCATTCATCTAGCCCTTCACCAGTTTTTACACTTGCTGTAAGTACATTTTCATTATTGAATTCTTTTTTAGTTTGTTCTACTAATTCAGATAACTCAGCTTCTGATAATAAATCTGTTTTATTAATTAAGATTACATCTGCTTCTTCAAATTGTTTATAGATAATGTAATCTCCAGGGTTTGAGTGATCTTTTAGTACAGCTCTTAAACGAGTTGGATCTGCTAGTGCTGTCAATTGTTTTAAATTTACTTTATCTCTATATTTTTCTTTTAGTGGTTGCATAATTGTTGCTGATAAGTCTGTACAGCTACCAACGGGTTCAGCTAATATAATATCACTGTTATTTGCTTCTTGAAGGTGTGCAATTGCTTCAGCAAATCCACCAAAGTTACAGCAAAAACAACTTCCGCTTACTTCTTCAACAATATCATTATTAGTTTCTAAAAATGATGTATCCACTAATTCGCTAGCTTGGTCATTAGTAATTAACCCTACTTTACGTCCTTTTAAGTTTAAACGTTTTGCAACTTCCCATAAAAGACTTGTTTTCCCAGCTCCTAAAAAGCCTCCTACTAAAATTAAATCTGTTTTATTTGACATATCAACTCTCTCCTTTAGTTAAAAGTATATTTTTATGTATTATTTGTTTAATTCTGATTGTTTTTTCATCGCTGGTTCTAAAATTTTTGTAAAGAAATATCCAGCCAGAATACCACCAACAAGTGGTGCAAGAATATATACCCAGAAAAATCCACCGCTTGAATCTGGAAATGCTGCACTACCCCAACCGAACATCCACGCTACTAAACGTGGTGCAAAGTCACGTGTTGGGTTCATACCAGCTTGTGTAATAGATGCTAAAAGCGCAAGAAGTGATCCTACAGTTAACCCAATTAAAATTGGAGCTGTATTATCATTTGGTCTTCCTACATTTGCACCTTCTGTAAATAAGAAAATAATAAGTACTAATAAGAATGTCCCTAACGCCTCAACTGCAATAGCTAGTGGCATTGAAATAGTATATCCTCCCGGTTGATTATAATATTCACCGAACATTTTAGCTGTTGTTACAGATTCAAAAGTACCTCTAACAATATTTTTCTTAGCTTCATATTGAGCTATTGATGAACCATATATACCATAAACAGTTAATGCACCTAATAATGAGCCTATAAATTGTCCTGCTATATATGTTGGTAATCTTTTTGCACTCATGCGGCCTGTAAGCACCATTGCTACTGATACTGCCGGATTAAAGTGGGCGTTACTTAGGTGTCTAGTCATATAAATACCAAAAGTTACTGCCAATGCCCAAATCATACCAATTTGAAATAAACTTTGATGAGCATCATATAGGACAGCTGCAGCCACTGCACCTGTTCCGAAAAGAACTAAGACAAATGATCCAATTAACTCCCCTAAAAAGTCATTTTTTAAAGAATAATTTTTCATTAAAGATTTAACTCCTTTACATATTTTCATATGATTGCATTATACCAAAAAGACAATAATATTTGAACTATTATTTTTTGTTATGTAAATCATAAAAATTCCTTTTTTCTAATTATTATTATATAATCTGTATAATTAAAAATATAAAAGAAACTCTATCTATCATATATTTTTATATATAAACATGATAATATCAAGTTAATTATTATACTTTTAAAATAATAACCAAAATAAATATAATTATATTATTTTTTATTAAAATATTTATGATTCAACAATTTTCTTAGAAAAAATAAAAAAGGTAAATTGAAAAATATTCAATTTACCTAATAGTTTATTTTATATTAAATTTTTATACTCTTCTTCTGTTAAATAACTAGAAATAGCTCCTGTTTTTGTCGTCGTTAAGCTAGCGTAGTTTGTCGCAAATGTTGCCATTTCTGATAATTCTTCTTCTGTTATTTCATCAAGATTACTATGATTTAATAGTTTAGACAGAAATGACCCAGCAAAAGCATCCCCAGCCCCTGTAGTATCAATTGCCTTAACATTTGGAATTTCTGTTACAGCTTTTTTATCTTGATAATATACTTCTGCTCCGTGTTCTCCTTTAGTATAAAGAACCACTTTTATGTGAGAAAAGTCTTTTTCTAAAGCTTCATCAATATTTGTTGTACCAGTTAAAAATTCAAGTTCATTATCAGCAACCTTGATAACATCAACATATGGTAAAAATTCTTTAATTGTTTCTAAATATACTTTTTTATCTTCCCAAAGATTAAATCTTAAGTTAACATCGAAACAAACTAGAACTCCAGCTTCTTTTGCTTTTTTTAGTAAAAGATGGTGGCTATCTTTTGATTCTTCTTGAATAGCAATACTAGCGAAATGTATTGCCTCTATTTCAGATAAATCCACTTTTTCTACATCTTCTTTACTAATTTTTAAAGCTGAAGAACCTTTGAAGTAAAAACTAAATGAACGGTCTCCTGTTTCATCTAAAGAAACAAATGCTAATGGCGTAAAGCTATGTCCTTTACGGCTTACATATTTGCAATCTACATTCTCTTTTTTTAAAGTATTTTCTAGGAAAGCTCCGAAGCCATCTTCTCCTAACGATGTTAATAGATAACTTTTATGCCCTAATTTTTGAGTGACACATGCAACATTAGCTACACATCCCCCAGCTTCTTTTTTAAAAGATTTAACAGTGTCGATTTTACCTACACCTTCGCCAATAAAGTCAATTAGCATTTCTCCTATACATAAAACTGCCATTCTAGTTCTCCTCTCTAATTTCTATCTTTCCTAGTTTTTGTGCTACATAATTATTTGCTGAGATTTTCACATTATGATTATTTGGATAAAATCTAGTTGATAATGTAAAAGATCCATCATTAGCAAATAATTCTATAGATGAGCTATCAAAAACTATTTCTACATTTTCTATGTTTACTTTATATTTTCTATTATCACGTCCATAGCCACTAGTCCCAAAATCTACTTTTAATTCATTATCTTTATAACTTACTTTAAAATCAGCTATTTCGATTTCAAACTCTTGACCATGTTCTTGTTTATAATACCATGTTTTTTCTGTAAAATCACTATTTTTAATATTCTCACCTAATAATTCTTTTACTGACTTGTGTAATGTTTGACGTACTTTACCATCTTTATAATTTACTACACGAGGTATTGTTAAACAGTTTTGGTATCCAAATTTTGATGTTGGATTTGTGTAACTACTATCTGGAACATACATCCATCCTATTAGTACACGATTATTATCTTCATCTAAAAATGTTTGAGAAGCATAAAAATCATGACCGTAGTCTAATAGACTGAAGTTATTTAATTTTTCTACATTCTCTATTCCTTCTTCTACAATTGAGTATCCAATTTGATACATATTTTCAAAATTAGGATACATTCTTGAGATACCTTGAGGAGAGAACATAAAGATTTCTTTTCCGTCTACTTCAAAGTAGTCTGGACATTCCCACATAAAACCTAGATTCTTCTCAGAATAAATAGTTTTATATGGCTCTAAAGTATCTTTATCGTATACTAATAGACATCCATAATCATTACTATCTCTAGCTCCAAGCACTAGATAGTTTTTACCATTTTTTTCAAATACTTTTGGATCTCTAACATGATTTGACATATTAGGATAATCATCTGTCGTCAACAGACATTTTTTCTCAGTAAAGTTTACTCCATCCTCTGTTGAGAATGATATGGTATTATGACCACGCCCAGCATGAACGTAGTCATAATCTCCTTTATATTTCACATTTCCTGTGTAATAGAAAACTAGCTTATCACCTTCTATATTGGCACTTCCAGAATAAACACCACTTTTTTCTTCTTCTATTGTTGGTGTTAAGAATACGCCTCGATCTTCGTATTTTATAAGATCTTTACTTGTGTAGTAATACCATAGTTTTAACCCACCATTTACTTCATATGAGTACTGATGAAATATATGATATTTACCTTTAAAATAAGCTAGTCCGTTTGGATCATTTAGCCAACCTTTTTCTGGTTCTAAATGAAGATTTTGTTTCCAATTATTAGCTAGCATTTACAAGCTCTTTCTTAGTTTTGAAGAAGTATGCTGTTACTGAGAATGCTACGACGAATGATAATGCTATACCAATAGCAAATACTGACCAGTGATTTGCAGGAATTGAGATAAATCCTGGAAGTCCTGCTGCACCTAAAGCTGATGCAAATACTTTGTTAAATCCAATCCATGCACTACCTACTGCACTACCTGCTATAGCTCCGTAGAATGGATATTTAAGTCTTAAGTTAACCCCGAACATCGCTGGTTCTGTAATACCTAGTAATGCAGAAATACCTGATGCTGAAGAAATTGATTTCATTTTTGTGTTTTTAGAGAATACTAATACTGCTAAAACTGCTGCCCCTTGAGCTACGTTAGACATAGATGCGATAGGGAAAATAAATGTTAATCCTGTTGCGGCTAATAATTGAGTTTCGATAGCTGCGAAACTTTGGTGAAGTCCAGTAATAACGATTGGTGCATATAATAGACCAAAAATACCAGCTCCAATAAATCCACCATTAGTGTATAGCCATTGTAATCCTTCTCCAAGTAGAGTACCTGCTTCACGAAGAACTGGCCCCATCCATGCAAATGTTACAAATCCAGTTACGAATAATGAAATTAACGGTGTAGTTAAGTTATCTAACCATGATGGTGTTACGCGACGTAAAAATTTCTCAATAGTCGCAAGAAGCCATGCTGCTGCTAGAATAGGTAATACTGTACCTTGATACCCAACTTTTGCAATCTTAAATCCAAATACATCCCAATATTGTAGAGTTGTTACTTTTTGTAAACCTTCTACAGCTTGTCCACTTTGGTTAACAATATCAACAGCTGGCGCTAAAAGTTGATTAGTAGCTGGATCTAATTTACCAAATACATAGAAATTCATAATATCTGGGTGAACCATTAACATAGCAAGCGCTGCTCCAAGATATGGGTTACCACCAAAACGCTTAGTTGCAGAGAAACCAATTAGTACTGGTAAGAATACGAACGGTGCATTAGCAAAAACGTTAACCATGTCAGCAAGTCCGGCAATACTTGGGTTTGCTTCAATAACTGATTTACCTGCATAGAATAAATCTTTAGATGTTAATACGTTATTAATCCCCATTAATAACCCTCCAGCTACAATTGCTGGAATGATTGGTACAAAGATATCACTTAACATTTTAACAAAACGTTGGATAGGATTTCCTTTTGCTTTTTTTACTGTATCTGAAGAATCTTCTTCACTATTAACATTATTTCCTTTATAAGCTTCATTATATGCAGCATACACTTGTTGTACTAAACCACTTCCGAAGATTAATTGAAGTTGACCATTGTTAAAGAATACACCTTTAACTCCTTCAATATCCTCTAACTTATCTTTATCATATTTTTCCTCATCATTTAATTCTAAACGAAGACGTGTTGCACAGTGAACCACACTACGAATGTTGCTTTCGCCACCACTGTGTTCTACAACTTCATTAACAACTTTTTTTAAATCCATTATATTTTTCTCCTTTTTTTTATTTTCTTAATTTCTAATAATAACACTTCGGTAACAACCGATAAAATATAAATGGTAACGTTACTTTTTATATTTTATATCACTTAACATCATTTGTCAATAGAAAAAAGTAACGTTACCTAATTTTTTATTTTTGTTTTTTAAAACTGAAAAACAATCATTATTTTAACGATTGTTTTTAAAAATAGTATATTTCTTGCTTATAGGATTTTAACTTTGGTATAATCATAGCAGCTTTATAAACTAGATAACGAAAGGATATACAATGAAAATCTCTATTCTACGGCTTTTTGGTAAGATTTGGACTAATATCTATAAAAATAAATCAACCTATCTTGCTGTTGCTACTGTATTACAATTAACTTTGCTAGCTGGTGTTTGGTTAATTTCCAATATATTTCGTTTAGCTTTAAATTTTGCTGGAGAAGACAATCTAGATAAAAATAATATTTATCATATTATTTCAAACCCTATTAGTTTTATACTACTTATAGTTTTAATTCTTACTGCAGCATTTTTTATGTTTATAGAATTTTCTACATTAACCTTTACTATTTACGGTCAATTAGTAGAGAGCACCTATTCTATTCGTAATATCGCTAGTAATGCATGGAAGAAAATGAAAAATTTAATTGATATACAGATTATATTTTTTATCGGTTATTTTATTTTATCTATTCCTGTTGCTAATATTGGAATAAAATCTATACTTTCACAATATTTCTATATTCCTAAATTTATTACTGATGAGCTTTCTAAATCTAATTCTGGAAGTTTGATTTTATCAGTTGTTGTTGTAGCTACATATATCTATATTAGGTTAATATTCACACTACCTCTTACAGCCATAGGAGACAAGAAAATTTTAGATAGTATAAAGGAAAGTTGGAGACTTACAAAAAAAGGTAAGTTGAAATTCTTTATCACTATAGGTATATTCGAATTAATTTATGCTTCAATTTCATTATTTACTTTAAGTTTAACAACATCTTTCTTAGCCTTTATTGATCCAAAGGGTAATAACTTTATTATTGAAACATTATTCTTTACTATTCTAAGCGCAACTGTCTTTTTCTTTGGAGCCCTTTCTAAAGTAACGAGTATAACGGCAATTATCACAGTGTTAATAGAAGAAAATCAAATATCTAAGGAATTAATTATAAATAAAAAAGAAGATAAGAAAAAATCTAGAGTCCTTCTTTTCTTATCAACACTTTTAGTTTTAGGTATAATTGTTTTCAATGGCTTCACTTTATACTCTAATGGAGTAAATAATAATATAAAAACAATTGCTCATAGAGGTTATGTTGAAAAAGGAGTAGAAAATTCTATTGAAGCATTAGAAGCTGCGGCTGAAGCTGGAGTCGATTATGTTGAGATGGATGTTCTTATGACAAAAGATAACAAGTTTATAGTAATGCACGATTATAATTTAAAACGTCTTGCAGGTATAAATAAAAAAGTTCAAGATATGACATATAATGAATTAGTGGGCTTACCTATTTCTCAATCTGGTCATAAAAGTAAGATTCCCTCTTTTGAAGAATATGTAAAAAGAGCTAAAGAATTAAATATAAAACTTGTTGTCGAGTTAAAACCTCATGGTGGTGAACCAAATAACTATGTTGATATATTTATAGAAAAGGTGAAAGAGTTAGATATAGAAAACAATTATAAATATATGTCTTTAGACTTAAAAGTTATGGAAGAATTAGAATCTAAAGCACCTCAACTAGAAACAGGATATATAATACCATTCCAGCTTGGTAAATTTTCTAATAATAATGTTGACTTTTTTGCTATAGAAGATTTTTCTTTTAGTAATACTCTAGTGGAACAAGCAAAATCTCAAAATAAATCAGTTTATGTTTGGACAATAAATGATCCTAGTTTAATTACTAAATATTTACAAAGCCCTGCAAACGGTATAATCACAGACGAACCCGTTCAGGTGAGAGAAACAAAAGAAAAATTAGAAAAAAACAACTCATACTTTGATCGTGTACTCAGATTAATCAAATCTGATAAATAAAAAAATCCTATATAGGTTTTGATTTATACCTATATAGGATTTATTTTATTAAAAATACTTACAAAAAAATAAATAATATATATTTATCTTTTTATTCATCAATAACTTTAATCGTTAATTCCACAGTTCCATGAATATTAGCTGGTCTACCTTCGAACTCATGATTGTAATCCTCAATATTGATATCATATTTTAATGTTTTACTTTTATCATTTCCTATTTCCACTATTAAACTTTCTCCATCAGCAGAAATCTCTAACTCTGTTGGAATATCTTTATCATTATCTAAGAAAGCACCCATATTTTCCCAATCCTTTAATGGATTTTCAAAAGTTACTTTTCCATCTTTAATCTGTGATTTCTTAACTTCAACTGTAATTGGTAATTTTATAAATGTAAACTCACGTTGTTTGTTTTCATTTAGAGTAGCTTCAGCAATAGTTGCACGACTTGCATATTCTTTTAACCACTCAAAATCTTCTTTTGTGATTTCTCCTAAATATCCTGTATTAATATTTAATACTTTAATTATATCTAAATAATTTTTAGCCAACGGATTCCCATCAACTACTAAACGACGTAAATTAGGTAATTTTTTCAGAACACTTATGTCGCTAATATTCATATTTTTCAACTCTAACGCTTCAATATTTTTTAAACCTTCAAGAGCGTTGATATCGCTAATATTCTTATTGTTCTTCAAATATAATGTTTTCAAATTAACAAGCCCAGCTATATCTAAAATATTGTTATTACTAAGTTTATTATTATCTAAGTGTAACTCTGTTAAGCTAGTCATATTTTTTAGAGCTGATATGTCATTTAACTCATTATCTTCAACATCTAAATTTTTCAAGTTTAAGCCCTTAACAAAATTAAGATTTTGTAAATTCCCTTGACCTACTCGAACATCTTCCAACTTGCTATTTGACGTTAAGTCTAAATTAGCTACATCTACTTTCTCTTTCGTTTGATTTTGATTTGTATAATAGAATAATTTCAACTCTGATAATTTTTTTAAGAAAGAAAAGTCTTTGATTTTTCTAACTCCATTTTCTTTAGCAAGAACTTTAAACTCTTCTAAATTAGTTGCATTTTCCAAAAATTTTACCAGTTCATCCTCTACTGGAATATTTATAAGCGTACTTCCTAGTTTACCCTCTCCATTAGCATCAAATACACGTAATTTTTCAAAATCACTTACATGAAACTCCGTTTCAGAATTTGGTTTTGGAGTTGATTTAGGTTTATTATTAGCGACATGTTCAGAATTAGCTTTATCTGTTAAATTTTTATATTTTTTGTTAAAATTACTCCAATCATTTAATAACGCTCTATAAAATACTTTGTCAGTTGCTGATAACTCTACTGTATCTGTTGGTTTTTTAGCTGTTTCTTTCGACATATTAACATTCAAAATGAATGTTCCCCATTGTTGGTAAGATTTAAACCATTGAACTGCATATAATCCATTTTCAATATTATCAGGTAAAATATACTTACCATCTTTTTTGGTAATAGTATATTGTTTCCCAATAGGTACTAGTTCTTCAGTCTCATCATTCACTTTAGGCTGATTTTTTCCTTTTTTATTAACGACTTCATAAAGTTTTAGCGTGCCATCCTCATTTTCATCCAAATCTATTTGACTTCCATCAAAAGTTTTAGCTATGGGAAGAGTAAATTCTTTATTAGTTACTTCTATTTCTTCTATTTGTTTTGCAAACCCTCTTTTTTTATTAATTTTCACTAAAGAATTTAAAGACGAAAAGTCATGGATGCTATTATTACTTAGATTTAAATCTGTAAGTTCTACTAAATTGCTTAAACTGCTCACATCCATAATTTTATTATCTGCTGCTCTTAATGAGATTAAATTAGTAAGATTTTTTAATGGTACAAGATTATTAATATTATTTGCGCCTATACTAAGATGAGTTAAATTACTTAAGTTTTCTAAAGGAGTCAAATCAGAAATTTTATTAACATTAATATAAAGTTTTTTAAGATTTACTAAATCACTTAGCGCATCTATAGTTTCAATCTTATTTTCCGTTAACCATAGATATTCTAAATTCGTTAGCTCTTTCAATGCTGAAATATCGTTAATATTTTTATTACTTGATAAATCTAAACTTTTTATTCCTCTTAAATTTTTTAACGAACTTATATCAGATATATTATTTCCCGAAAGGATAACATCATTTAATTTTGTCAAATTAGCTAGTCCACTTATATCTTTTATCCCTCTATTTGCTATACTTAACGTTTCAATATTAGTTAAGTTTTTTAATGCGTCCACATTTTCAATTACATAATCTAGAGGATTTTGTGCATCCGAATACTCTGGGTCGATAAATGGCCCAGCTATATTTAAACTTTTTAAATTTACTAGATTACTTAAAGGATTTATATTTGTTATTTTAGTATTTTCAATTGATAATTCTTCGAGTTTAGTTAATTTAGATAACATAGAAATATCATGAATATCATTATATTCACCATTTATTTCTAAATGAGTTAAATTTACTAAATTTTCAATTCCTGTTAAGTCCGTCACACCTGAAAGGTTCGTTAATCTTGTTATCTTAGTTAAATCCTTACCTTTAAACTTTTTATTTAGTACATCATCTTTAAAAATTCTTTTCTCTTGGACATCTAACTTAATATTTTTAACTGTCCATTTATAATCATCTGTTCTTATTTCCAAATTAACCTTCACTTCTTTACCTTTGTTCGAATCCAAGAATTCTTTACTAAATATAAAGTCAAATTTTGATGTTTCAGGATTATAAGTAACTTCAATTCCTGGAACATTCGCTGTTACTTCCGCAAATAGATTTATTCTCTCATCGCTTTCAAGAATACTTGTTAATTTTTCTCCTAACTCATTAATTCCCTTAAATGGACTCTCTACTGAAACTTTATCTCCTTCTACAACCACTGTTTTATTGTAGTCTATTTTTTGACTTGCAAAACTAACACTTCCTTCACCTTCAAGTTGCTTAGCTATTTTTTCAGCCAAATAATCAACTATTTTAGAGTAGTCACTTATATGATTTCCACCTATTACTAAATCACGTATATTAGGCAATTCTTTAACTACATCCGCATTTTCAATATTATTACTACCTAAAGACAATAATTCTAGTTTTTTAAGGTTTTTTACTACTGTTATATCTTTTATTCCTCCACTTACAGTCGGATGGCTAGGATTTCCTGTTTGATCATTATTATTATGTAAGTCTAGATGTTTTAAATTTACTAAATTTCTTAATGGTGTGATATCCGTTAATTTATTAGCATATAAATCTAAGAATTCTAAATTTGTAAGATTTTTTATTGGACTTAAATCTGAGATTCTATTTCTCAACAATGTTAATTCAACTAGCTTGTTTAATTTTGAAATTGGCGATAAATCAACTATCTCATTCTCTTTCAAATTAATTCTTTCTAAATTAATAGCATTTTCTAATCCTGTAAGATCTTTTATACCATGACTTTGTATAAATTTAAAATCTGCTGTACCTTTTAATGAAATAGTATCTAAAATATTTTTACCTGTTTTATCCCTCAAATCAAGTGAAGTTAAAGTTAATAATTCTTTTTTAGTTATTTTTTGATCATCACTTCTATTGATATCAAGATTTTTATTAATCAATTTTTTAAGGTTTTTATCATTAATTATTACTTCTTCATCCATTTTTTCTTCAGGAGTCGGGTTAACTTCCGGTTTATCAGGAGTTACCTCTGGTGTCGGCGTTGGACTTGGTGTCGGTGTTGGACTTGGTGTCGGCGTTGGATTTGGTGTCGGTGTCGGACTTGGTGTCGGTGTCGGACTTGGTGTCGGCGCTGGACTCGGTGTCGGTGCTGGATTTGGTTTCGGCGCTGGACTTGGTGTTGGCGCTAGACTCGGTGTCGGCGCTGGACTCGGTGTCGGTGCTAGACTCGGTGTCGGTGCTGGTCTCGATGTTTCTATAGGTTTATTTGTTTTTTCTTCAACTTTATGGGCTGTTTTAGAATCACTTGTTTTATTATTTAGTTCAGATTCTTTTGAACCATTTTCTATATCATAAGAAACATCTAATTTAAGTTTATACCCGTGTACAATTGCCTCATTTCGAATACTTTTTCTAGCAACCCCTGTATTTGGTAATGATTTTTTCCTTTCATCTAATTGTTTTTTTATTAAGTCTAATTGCTCTAGTGTTACAATTTTTTCTATTTTCTCACCAGCGTTTAGATTCTCCACATAATAGTTTACAACCTTATTGCCACCTAATGATACTTTAGCATCTATATTACTAATATTTTTTTGAGCAATTATCTCAATAATAGCATACTTTTCTTTAGGAATAATTCTTGTCTGAAGATCACTATTCACCTGCACCTCTATTTTTTCTTGTGCCTTTATGATCTTATTATTTAAAATAGCAGGGGAAACAAAACTTGTTCCTATAATAACTGAAGCTATTCCTACACTAAATTTTCTTATTGAAAATATCTTTTTTCTATTATATTTCATTTAGTTCTCCTTATAATACTTAATAACTTATTTTCTTAAAAATAGTAGGGAAGTAATCTATACTCCCCTACTTTGTCTAACCTATTATAGCTTGTGTTGCTTGATTTAGAATTTGAATTTGGTTTTGAAGTTGCTCATTGGTAGTACTATCATCATTTAGCAATTTTTTAGCTAATGCTCTAGCTCTTTTCCATTGTGTTTGCAGTTCTGGACTTGCATTTTTAAACTTAGCATTAGTAGTTATATCATTATTAACTAAGTTTTGCAATGCTAGTTTTAATTCTTCATTAGGTTTTGTTCTAGAAGATTGACTACTTTCTGTAGTTTTTTTTCCTTTATTTAAATTTTCTATTTCACCTATTATAATGTTTAGAGTTTCTACGCTAGTAGCTGTATTTATTCTTTTTATATATGGATTTTTATCTTGAATAAATTCAGAATTAACTACTTTTTCTTTAGCTACTTTTTTTACAGATAATAGTTGTTCAGCATCGTTTATTTTTGAATTATCCACTGATTTATTGACTTCTGTATTATTAGAATCTTTATTTTTCTCAATATTACCCTCAGTTAAATTTTGTATTGCTTTTTCTAACTTAGAAATTCTAAGTTCTAATTCTGTTTTACTCACATCTTGTTTTGTTAATGATTTTTCAGCATTTTCTCTTGATTTTTGCCATGCTTTTTCTTGAGGTGTATTTTGCATTTTATAATTCTGATTTTTTGTTATATCTTGTGCTATTAATTCTTGCAGCTTAGATTTTAATTGATTTACATCTGCATTATCCTCTTTTTTCTCTGTACTTTCTTCATTTTTAGTTTTTTCTGTTTTTGGTTTATCTTCTTCTACTGTGGCACCTTCAGATTTTTTATAAACATAAGTTATTTCTGTTTTATCTCCTATCTTACTAGATAAAGATTCAGCACCATTAACTTTTACAAAAGTATAATCCTTTATGTCTTCTTTACCTACAGATATTGGGAAATGTCCATATACTTTTAATGTTTTATCGTCTGAAATCTTATGTCCACTCTCATCTTGATATTTCAATGTTACAGTTTTTATTTCAGTAGATATTAATCCATCAGTTTTTTCTACAATAGCACGAACTTGTTTTGAAGTATCAAAATTTATACCATCAACTGCAAAAGTATAAGTAAACATCATTGTTTTATTAAGATTACCTGGTAATATTATTTCCGCAATCTGGAATGTTCCATTACCCATTATTCCATTATTTACTCCACTTTTCCCTGCTAGAACCATTTTAATAAGTTCACTCTCAGATCCTTCTATTGGCCATTCTATACCATTTTGGTCAACTATCTTAACTTTTGTTTTTACTTCATTAAGATTTGCCCCATATAAGTGAACCTCTGTTTTTTTACTAACTTGGTTTGAAGCAACGGTTGTTTCTGTTTTTTCAACACCATCATTAACTGCACCTGTACCACTTGTTCTATATGATGTTATTGTTGCATTAGATAATACTGGTTGGGATTTATCTTGTTTTTCCCCTAAAACTGTAAATGTCGGTTTATCTCTACGATCTCTATCATCCAGAGTTAATACATTAATCTCTTTTCCATTGGCATACAGTTTTACTTTGTATGATTTTGAAGTTAATGTTGAATTTTCTGGGAATGTAATTTTTGCTAAAAGATCATCACCTTGTTTTTCATAAATAACATTCGCTGTTACAGCTGCATTTTCTTCTACGGCATCTGCATCAAAAACCCTAACCTTTACATTCCCTGGATTCAAGTCATTTCCTTTTATTACCAGTGTTCCTGTTCCTTTTACAGAAATAACTTCATTTTTCAATTCATAATTTTTTATTTTTGCATTTGCTACAAACTTTTCTTGAAGTTTTTCAAAAGACTTGTCTGTTTCATTTCCGTCTATAGTTGCTGTAAATTTATAAGATAATTCTGATTCAGAAATATTTTTTGGAATATTTAGTGAATAACTTACTTTTTTATCAGTAGCTCCTGGGAATTTAGTTATTGATATATTTTCAATTTTCTTACCATTAGCATATATATTTAACCCTAATCTATTCGGATTTAAATTTGTACCTTCTATATCTACTAAGAGTAATCCACCTCTACCTTGTAAGTTATCTTGAGCTATTCCCTCTCTTACTGTTGTAATTAACTGCTTTTTATTATTGTCCGTCTGTTCTGGCGCATTTTCTTCAGCTTTTGGTGTTTCTGATTTATCTGGCGTTACTTCTGGTTTCTCTGGAGTTACTTCAGGTTTTGTTTCTGATTTATCCGGAGTTACTTCTGATGATTTTTTATTCAATGAATCTTTTATTTTTCTAACTTCTTCTAGAGTCTTTGCTTTTCTTAATTGTGGAATTAATTCTAGTTTATTTTCTTCTCTTATAAGCTTTTCAACTTTAACTTTTTCACTTCCTAGAGTTGCATTGAATATTTTCCCTTCTAAATTTTTAATAGTATTTTCTAATTCTTCTTTAGTGGCTGCATTATTTTTCAATACTTTCTCAGCATCTGTTTTAGCAGTTATCCATGCATTATTTTCTATTTGATTTCCTTGATTAGCAATATAACCTGCTTCAGTTCTTAATTCACGTTTTACTAATTCCTCTAATTTACTACGTAAATCTTTAAGTGTAGCATCCCCCTCTTTTACATTTAATTTTATGTTGTTAACTTCTATATCAGTTTCTTCAGATTTATAGTCTTCTTTATCAACATATAGAACTTTTAGATTAAATGATAATTGTGTATTAACAAGATCTTTTGCTACATTTAGAAGAATCTTATCATTTTTTTCATCATAAGTTGGTGTTACTTTATCATTGTTTGAAGTTACTTTTATAGTTCCTTCTTTAACTTGAGCTTTTAGACCTATAATCGGCATATCAATTTCTACAGAACCACCTTTAACATCATACTCTTTGTTTAAATCAATAGTTTGTTTTGATATGTTTACATATTTAAGTGATTTTGCTTTTTCCAATGAAGAGAAGTCTTTTATTTTATTTCCTTGTACATTAAAATCTGATAATTTACTTAATTTACTCACATCAATTTCTGAAACATTATTATGTCTTAAATATAGTTCTTTAAGTTTTACTAAGTCTTTAACTACTGATACATCAGATATTTGGTTATTATCTAGATATAATATTTGTAAGTTTTTAGCATTTTTTAGTACTGAAATATCTTTTATTTTACTACTATTAGACATAAATGTTTCTAAATGTACTAGATTCTTCAATACAGAAATATCAGGCACATTAGCATCTGATAAACCTAGTAATTTTAATTTAGTTAAATTTTCAATAGGTGTTATGTCGCTTATTCTCTTTGAACCTTTATTTCTAGCCAAGTCTAGTGACTCTAAATTCGTTAGATTTCTAACTGCATCTATATTTTCAATTTGGTTATGTGAAATAAATAAATGTTTTAAGTTTGTTAATCCTTCTAATGGCGATATATCAATTATATCGTTATGTGACAGTCTTAATAATTCTAACTTAGTTAGTCCTCTTAATGGAGATATATCTCTTAAAGAGCCACTTGAATCTTCCCAGTTGTTTGAAATTGTTAACTGCTTCAAGTTAATAGCTTTTTCTAAACCAACTAAACTTTTAATTTGTTGATCTCCTTCAAATGGTTCAAATGTTTCTTCATCAAATCCTCTTATAGCAAATGATTCCAGTTGCTCCATATCTTTTTCATAAATTTCAGTATCATTTTTATCTTTTCTATAGTTTTTATCTTTAATTTTTATATTGTATTCTCCTGCCAATCCATCATCTTCTTCATCTACTCCATTATAATCTTTTAATTTTTTAAGAAGTATTTGTTTCAGATGTTCATCTTCAAACTTAACAATTTTATTTTCTTGCTTTTCTTCTGGAGTATTTTGTTTATTTTCTTCTGGCTTTGTTGGGTCAGATGGATTACTTGGTTTTTCTTTGTTTTCCTCTGGTTTTGTTGGTTCAGATGGATTACTTGGATTTTGTTTATTCTCTTCCGGCTTTGTTGGCTCAGATGGATTACTTGGATTTTGTTTATTCTCTTCCGGCTTTGTTGGCTCAGTTGGATTACTTGGATTTTCTTTGTTTTCCTCTGGTTTTTTAGTTTCTTCAAAATTGTTTGAACCTTTTTTCTTTTCTTCTGTTTTTATTATGTTAGATGAAGCATTTTGTTTTTTATCAAGTTTATATTCAGAATTTGAATTATCTTCAATATCATATGAAACTATAACTTTTAATTCACTTCCCATTACAGCAGCTGATTTTGATACACTTTTTCTTACTACAGAAGTATTAGGTAAAGTTTTTATTTTTTTACTTATTTTCTCTTTTACAAGTTCAAGTTGTTCTCTTGTCAATTCTTTTCTTACCGTTTGTCCTGCTTTTAAGCTATCTATATGATATGTAGTAACTACTACTCCTCCCAATGTGATTTTTATATCTACATTAGCTACATCTCTTATAGCTGTCATTTCTACTACTGCTCCATTATCAGTTTCAGTAATTTTTATATCTACATCTTGAGTTGCTTCCGCTCTAATTTCATCTTTTGCCTGAACTTGAACTTTTTCTAATGGCTGTGCTACACCAAATATACTTGCTCCAATAACTACTGAAGCAACTCCCACACTAATTTTTCTGATTGAAAATAATTCTTTTCTCATAAATATACTTTTTTTCACCTTTTATAAACTCCTATTATTTTGTGTTCTTTAATTTATTTCATATATGTTAAAACATCTATAATATTCTACTTTTTAACTATATTAATCTCAAAAAGTGGCTCCTCTGTTCCTGGCACAAACGGAACAGCTTCCCCATCCTCATCGCGAATTTCTATATCATGTTGATATGTATATTTTTTATTGTTTTTTACTTTTAAAGTATAAACCTCTCCTAGTTTAACCTTAATATTAGATAACATACTCTGAGAACTCTTTAATACTGTTACATCCTTAGGATTCTTTTTATTTACTAGCTCAAACTCTAATTCATCAAATACTGGTTGATTATTATTCATAACTACCATTTGTGAAATAGTACCTATTTTAACAGTTTCCTTTTCTTTTTCCTTTGTAGAATCCGTACTTTTTTTAATTTTTGATAATTCTTTTTCTAAATCTTTTAAATAGCCATTTACATATAGTGGTAATGTTTCTGGTTTAGCAAGTTCTTCTTTTGCTGATGCAACTAAGTTGCGTAGTTCTTTTGAATCACTAATTTTCAATGCTTCTTCAGCTTCTTTTATTTTATTTGCTAAATCCGACTTCAGATAATTTAAATCAACTTTTTTTACTACAAATACAGGTATCTTTTTACCTTCATAATTATAAGTATCATAGCTAGTTGCTTTACCATAGGTAACTACTCCCTCTTCTGATACATTTACATTTACTGAATCTGGTTTAAATTCCCAGTTGAATTGATCATTTTTCGAAACGTTAACAATATACTCAACTCCATTTACTTTTCCTTCTAAATCCAATGACACTATACCATCTTTATTTGATTTACTATTTTTCAAAGTTGTAATCTTTGTTCTGATTCCACTTACAGATAATTCAACATTTTCCACTGGATTACCTTTTTCATCAACAACTCTAAAATGTGATTTTACTATCTTCACATTTTGGTCATTTTTTACTTCTTCTTTAAATTCTACAACATCTGATGTCTTTTCTGTAACATTTTTATTATCGATACTAATTATTCGTCCCTTATCATCAGTTTCAAATACTAAGCTATCTCTACTGAATGCAGTATCCCTTTTTTCTATACGCAGTTCATACTTCTTATTAGGTTTTAAATCAGCTGATTTAAATGCTACTATACCATCTTTTGATGTTTTTGGTTGTTTAACAATAGTAGGTATATTTCCATCAAATTCAAATAATCTGAATGGTACATTTTCTAATACTTGATTATTCTTATCTACTACTTTTGCAGATACTCTATCTAAAGAAGCTTTATCATTCGTTTGATTATTTACATTTGAATTTCGTTTCAAATCTAAATGGTCTATTATATGTCCTGTTTTAGCATTATATAAAATAGAGTATCCTTCTTCTTTTTTAAGTATCACATCAATAGTATTAAATAAATATTTATCATTATCTATTATAGAAACAGTATATTCTTCATTTGTATGCAGTTCTGTAGGCTTTAACATACCATCTTTTGATGTTATTTCCACAAGTTCCTTTGGATGTTTTTTATTAACAAATTTAAAGGTTAGTGTGTCCAACACAGGTTTCTTAGAACTCATTAATACTAAGTAATCTAGTATTGCTTTTTCTCTTACCTCTTCACTTTTATTTTGTGCTACTTGCTTTGAAGATTCTGAGTTTTCATTAATATCATATGAAACATTAACTCTAAAGGCAGTTCCATGAACTATAGTATTTTTTTTCAATGATTTTCTAACCACTTCTGTATTAGGTAATACCCTATTTTTTTTAATATTTTCAAATTGTTCTATCGATATTTCTTTTTGTTCAATTTGTCCAGCAGCTAATTTATCTAAGTGAAATACTATTGTTTTTTTACTATCAAGTACTACTTTTATATCAATATTTTCTATATCTTTTAAAGCTTTAAGTACGAGAACTGCTCCTTCTTTTTTCTCTATTACTTTAACTTGTACATCTTGGTTTACTTCTACTTCAATTCTTTCCTTAGCATGAATGTTAACCTTATCTAACTGCGTTATTCCAGATAAAACTAATACACCACAAATTACTCCGGCTGATAATTTCAACAATGATTTTCTAGTCATCTTTTTCACCCCATTATAAAAATAATATGAAAATATTTTTACCCTTAAATTATATTTTTATCTTAGTTGTTTTCCCTTATTTATGTCACTCTGATTATCTTCTTAATTATATTTTATATGTTTTATAATACACTAAAATACTAGTGTTTTCAAAAGTTTTCGTAATTTTATTATATATTTTTCAAATCATTATATATATAATATTTTTATTTTTTATACAAATAATCATTGCATAGATATCTCATACATAAATATATTTTTATTATCAATATATTTAGAAAAATAAAAATTATATTAATTTTAAAAAAAAGAATGATAATCTTTTTTATTTAGATTATCATTCTCTCTTAATTTTTTTATTATTTAACTAATTTCACAAAATGTTTTAATGTTCTTATTAATTGTGCTGTATATGACATTTCATTATCATACCATGCAACAACTTTTACTAATTGTTTATCTCCTAAACCTATTACTTTAGTTTGAGTAGCATCGAATAATGATCCATAACTCATACCTATAATATCAGATGAAACTATAGGGTCTTCTGTATAACCATACGATTCATTTGCTGCTTTTTTCATAACTTCGTTGATTTCCTCAACAGTTACTTTTTTCTCAACATTAGCGAATAATTCTGTTAATGAACCTGTTGGTACTGGTACACGTTGTGCAGCACCATCTAATTTACCATTTAATTCTGGAATTACTAGCCCTATTGCTTTAGCTGCACCTGTTGTATTAGGTACAATATTTTCTGCAGCTGCACGTCCTCTTCTAAAGTCTCCTTTATTATGAGAACCATCTAAAGTATGTTGATCTCCAGTATAACCATGAATTGTAGTCATTAATCCTTGAACAATACCAAAATTATCATGTAATACTTTTGCCATTGGAGCTAAACAGTTAGTTGTACAAGAAGCACCTGAAATAACAGTTTCTTCCCCTGTTAATATATCATGATTAACATTATAAACTATTGTTTTTACATCATTACCACCTGGTGCAGATAATAGTACTTTTTTAGCTCCAGCTCTAATATGTGCTTCAGCTTTTTCTTTACTATTGAATCTACCACTACATTCTAATACGATATCAACACCTAATTCTTTCCAAGGAAGGTTTTCTGGATCTGGTTCCCCAAATACTTTAATTTCTTTTCCATTAACTATAAATGCTCCTTCTCCCTCTTCTACAGTTCCTGGAAAAGCTCCTTGTGTTGTGTCATATCTTAATAAATATACTATCTGATTAATTGGTCTCATTCTTGATCTATTTACTGCAACAACTTCGATATCATCAGCATGTTGCGCTTGTATCTGTCTCAAGACTAATCTCCCAATTCGACCAAAACCATTAATAGCAACTTTTATTGTCATGTGTTTTTTCCCCCTAAAAATTTATTTTATTACTATAAGTTTCTTAAAAATTCATTTTGATTAAATCACATTTTTATAGTAAAATAAACTTTTTAATTTTATTTAAATTCATAATGTACATTCTATAAGCAAACTTATAGTAAGCGTTTCAAAACACCTAAACACAGTATATCATATCAAAATAGTAATTTCAATATCTTAAAACTTAAATTATAGACTTTTATGATATAAATATTTATGAAATAAAAATTTATATTTTTCATCGAAATTTAAAACCTTTTATTATAAGGGAATTTTTTGCATTGCTAATATTTTAAATAAGTTTTATATTAAAATATTTTTTTGTTTCTTAACTTTTGAAAGGGCTTGATTTTTGTATTTTCATGTTCTATACTTAATATTAGATAACATAAAAAGGAGTTAATAACTAACTATGAAAAGAAAAAAAGTTGTTGTCACTATGACATCATTATTAGCATCTGTTGTTTTAGCAACTGGATGTGCACAAAAATCAGAAAGTAGTTCAAAAGAAGAAAATAAAAATTCTGATAACAAGATTACTCTTTCTTACGATGAACTAAGATCTAGAGAAAACACTATGGGAACTCTGTGGTATCAAAATGCTGCAGAAGTAGATGCACTATACCAACAAGGTTATAACATAGCAACAGCTAAGTTAAAAGAATATTTAAAAACACCTTCAGAAAAACCATACTCAATTGTTTTAGACCTAGATGAAACTGTACTAGACAATACTCCATATCAAGTTCAAAACATTAAAGATGGAACTGCATTTAACGCCAAAGATTGGGATGAATGGGTTCAAAAAGCAGCTGCAAAACCAGTTGCAGGAGCTAAAGAATTCCTTCAATTCGCTGATAAAAATAAAGTTCAAATCTACTACATTTCTGATAGAACTGATTCTCAAATAGATGCAACTATTAAAAATCTTGAAGAACAAGGCCTACCAGTTCAAGGACGTGATCATTTAATGTTTAAAAAAGAGGGAGATAAATCTAAAGAACCACGTCGTCAAGAAGTTATGAAACATACTAATTTAATTATGCTATTTGGAGATAATCTAGTAGACTTCGCTGACTTCTCTAAAACTTCAGAAACTGATAGAGAAAAACTATACGAAGAATTAAAAGGGGAATTTGGTGAAAAATTCATTATCTTCCCTAACCCTATGTACGGATCATGGGAAACTGCGGTTTATAAAGGTGAGAAAAAAGATGCTAAAGGGCAATCAGAAGCTCGTATGAACGCTCTTAAAGGATATAAATAATCTATACTTTTTAAAAGGGGAGGTGTCCCTCACCTCCTCTTTTTCTTTTTGAAAACATTTTCCTTGATTACATTATTTTTCAGGAGTATAATACAAACTAGAAAATATTTCTATATACATTTAAGGAGTATAAAATGAAAAAAAACAAATTAAAATACGTACTTATACCTGCATTTACAACAGCAGCAATGTTCCCAATATTTGCAGACAATAACGCTAAAGCAAGTGATGAAAGTACTACAGTTGCAGCTACTCAACCAGCCGCTCAACCAACTACTCAACCAACTTTCCAAAAGGAACCTAAGGAAATTAGTAATAAAATTCCTATGACTGTTTCTGAGTATAAGCAAAAAAGCGCCCTAGAGTTAGCTCAATTAATTCGTGAGAAAAAAGTAACTAGTGAAGAACTAGTAAACCTTGCATATAAAACTATTGATCAAGAAAATCCAAAACTTAATGCTGTACTGACAACAGAAAACGGAAAAATTCCAGCTGCTATTAAAGAACAAGCATATTCTGACGCTAAGGAAATTGATGGTCGAATAAAAGCAGGAACAGCTTCTTCTAACCCTGTTAACTGGGATGAACAACCATTTTTAGGTGTGCCTACACTTATTAAAGGTCTAGATCAAATCAAAAATGGTGATGCATCAAATGGTGTTTACTTTAACAAGGGGAAAGTATCAAAAAACGACTTAATGGTAGCAAAAGAATTCAGAAAATTAGGATTTGTTATTTTAGGTCAAACTAACTATCCTGAGCTAGGAACTAGAAATATTACAGATTCTAAATTATTTGGACCTGCTGGAAACCCTGCTGACCCATCACGAAATACTGGAGGTTCTTCAGGAGGAAGTGCTGGTGCTGTAGCTAGTGGTATGGTTCCAATTGCCAGTGCTAGTGACGCTGGAGGATCTATTCGTATTCCAGCTTCTTGGACTGGTTTAATTGGATTGAAACCAACAGGACATGTAGTTAAGTTCCCTCTTGTTAAAACTATTGAAGATGCTAAAGTTTACTTCGATAAAACTAAGATTAATAAACCTAAAACACTTGAAGAAGTACCAAGCGACTTAAAAAAACTAAAAGTAGCCTATACTCTTAAAACTCCACTTAAAGATGTTGAATTAAGTGAAGACGGTAAAAAAGCAGTTCTAAAAGCTGTGGACTTCTTAAAAGCTCAAGGTTTTGAAGTTGAAGAAGTTAATGAGTTTCCTATTGATGGATATGAAGGAATCAGAACATATACTGTTGGTGCTATAGGTGGTGCATACGCCCAAGCAGCAAAACTTGCAAATGAGACAACAAAATATGAACTTGATCCTGCAACTTATGCTCTTGGAACATCAACTATCACAAAAGGAAAAGTGGTAGGTAATACTGATATTTCTTCTGCTAAACCAGCTAGCACTTATTTAAAACAAATGGATGATTTCTACAAAAAATATGATTTATTCTTAATGGCTACTAATGCGGTAACTGCACCTTCTAATGATAAAAGCATTGATCCTTATGTAGATCCAGAAGTTGAGAAAAAATTATATAACATTAATAGTATCAAAGACCCTAAAGAGAGATTTGATTTATTAGTAAAACAATGGGAGCCTATGATGAAGAGAACTCCTTTTACATGGTTATTCAACCTTACAGGAAATCCGTCTATTTCTCTACCTGTATATAAAAATGAAAATAATTTACCGCTAGGTATTATGTTCGCAGGTAGAAATAATTCTGAGAAAATATTACTTGAAATGGGACAATTATTCCAAGATAATAAACAATTTGTTATGAATTTAAGCATCAGAAATACTGAATTGTCTGAAAATGAAAATAAAATAGGTGTTAATGATTATAATACTAAATTTGAATATAATACACCTAATTATGCTCCTGTAGTTGAAGAATTACCTATTTTAAATCTAAATAGTGCTAAATCATCAGCTAATTCTGATACTTCTAAAGTAGAGAAAAATATTGTTAGCAATTATCCTAAATTTAGTAAAGTAGAAGCAAATAATAACTCTACTGTTAAAGCTTTACCAAAAACTGGGGTAACTAACACTACTTCGTTCACTGCAATTGCTGCATTAGGTTTAATAGCCTTAATTCTATATAGAAATAAAAAGAATAACTAATTATAAAAAGAGTGACCTGAATTTGAAATTCAAGTCACTCTCTTATTATAAAGTTAATAAAAAATTTAGTTAGCTTAATCTACCTTTTAGTCTCATATTTTTTACAATTTTCTCAATAGAGTTTACATAAGCTGCTTTTCTCATTGGGATATTAAATCTTTCTTTTACTTCCCAAATATCATTAAATGCTTTTGTCATAACTTTATCTTGTTTTTCAACAACTTCTTCTTCACTCCAATAGTATCCTTGTAAGTTTTGAACCCATTCGAAGTATGATACAGTAACACCACCACTATTAGCTAGAATATCTGGAATTACAACAATACCTTTTTCTTGTAAAGCTTTATCTCCTTCAAGAGTAGCTGGTCCATTAGCACCTTCTGAAACAATAGGTGCTTTAATTAAACTTGCTTCATGAGAATCAATAGCATTTTCTAAAGCACAAGGGCATAATACATCTACGTCAAGAGCCCAGAATTCATCTAATGTTAAGCGTTTTGTATTTGGTAGTGTATGGAATCTAACTTTAGTATCTTTACAATTTTGTAATTCTTCATATGATAGTCCTTCTTCACGATATACCGCATATTGAACTCCATCATCATCACGTTCTGTTACTGCAACGACTGTAGCTCCATATTTTATGGCTGTATCTACTGTATAACTTCCTACATTACCGAATCCTTGTACAGCAAATTTAGCTCCCTCTACTGTTTTACCAGTTTTTTCTAAAGCAAGTTTTGCAGATAATGCGACACCATGACCTGTAGCCTGTGTTCTTCCTAATGAACCACCCATTTCTAATGGTTTCCCTGTCAATGTACCTATTCCTTGTTCTCCTGTAAGTACGTTATATTCATCAATCATCCAAGACATAATTTGACCATTAGTATTTACGTCTGGTGCTGGAACATCTTGTTTTTCTCCTAAGTATTTATATAATCCACGGATATATCCACGTGATAGTCTCTCTAACTCACCTTTTGATAATTCTTTAGGGTCAACTATAACCCCTCCTTTTCCTCCACCATATGGTAGATTAGCAACTGCACATTTAAATGTCATCCAAATTGATAATGCCTTTACCTCATCTCCTGTTACTAATGGATGGAATCGAAGTCCACCTTTTGTTGGCCCTATCGCATCATTATGTTGCGAACGGAACCCTTTAAAATACTTCACTTCTCCACTATCCATTTTCACCGGAATAGTAATCTCAATAAATCTTTGAGGATCTTTTAGTGATTCATAAACTTCCTCTTTATAACCTAATATATCACAAGCACTTTTAATTTGTTCTCTTGCGTTAATTAATGGATTGTTGTTCATAGCATTATCTCCTTACAATTAAATTTTACATTTAATAATGTATTCATTTACTATATTATAACAAATCTATTGTACTTTTTAAAAAAGTATATTTTTCTAAAATTACATAGACAAATAATATTTTTTTATTATTTATAATGTCTTTTCTTCATATACTTTTATATAAGTAATTCTATCAACTTCAAATATAAATATTACTTTATATTTTATTTTAAAAAATATATTATTTTTATTTAGGATTTTTTTTTAACTATTACAATAAAAAACAGCCTTGATTTTCAAATCAAAACTGTTTTATTGTATTAATTAGTTATTTACTTAGCTTCATACCACGAAGGACCACTGCTTGCTTCAGCTTTTAACTTAACATCTAAGTTAGCCGCTTCCTCCATTATAGTTACCATTTTATCAGTAAATTCTTCTAAAATATCTTTACTAACATCAAAAATTAGTTCATCGTGTACTTGTAACAATAGTTTGGCATCAGCTTTACTTTCTTCAATGTAGTTATATGCACTTATCATTGCTATTTTTATAATATCAGCAGCAGTTCCTTGAATAGGTGTATTCATTGCAATACGAGCATTAAGATTTGCAATTATTTTATTTTTTGCATTGATTTCAGGTAAACTTCTTCTTCTGTTGTATAAAGTTTCTACATAACCATGTTCTTTAGCAAATTCCACTATATCTATCATATATTTATTAACGCCTTTAAATGTTTCTAAATACTTTTCAATAAATTCTTTCGCTCGTTTTCTAGTAATTCCAAGGTTATTTGATAATCCAAAGTCAGAAATTCCATAAACAATTCCAAAGTTTACTGCTTTAGCTTCCCTTCTCATAGTCGGTGTTACTTCATCTAGTGGAACACCATTGACATCACTTGCTGTTTTTGTATGTATGTCTACATCATGTTTAAATGCATCGATCATACCTTTATCTTGAGCAATGTGAGCTAAAACTCGCAGTTCTATTTGAGAGTAATCAATAGATAAAATTACTCTATCATTAGAAGCTGGTATAAATGCTTTTCTAATCTTTTTGCCTTCTTCTATTCTTGTTGGTATGTTTTGAAGATTTGGGTTTACTGAAGATAATCTACCTGTTTGCGTTAATGTTTGTTCATAACGCGTGTGGATTTTTCCTTCACGTGTAATATCTTTTACTAAACCTTTTGCATATGTTGAATTTAATTTTGTTAAAGTACGATACTCCATAATTAATGGAATAATATCATGTTTATATTGTAACTGTTCTAGCACTTCAACAGCAGTAGAGTAACCTGTTTTTGTTTTCTTAACTACTGGTAATCCTAAGTCTTCGAATAGAACTACTCCTAGCTGCTTAGGTGAAGCTATATTAAATTCTGAACCAGCTAAAGTATAAATACTACCTTCTAAGACTTTAATTCTTTCATCAAACTCATGACTCATTTCATCTAAAGCTTTTTTACTAACATGGATTCCTTCAAATTCCATATTAGCTAATACTCTAGCCACTTTAATTTCAATATTTTTATATAAGTCTAGCATATTTTCTTCTTCAAGCCTTTTTATCATTAGAGGCTTAACTTCTAAAATACTAGCTGCTATCTTGGCTATATATGAATTTAGAACTTCTTGAGTAGGTAAAGAACGTTTAGCTCCTTTCCCATAGATTTCTTCATTACTACTAATTATCTCGCCTAGATAATTAAATACTATTTTATCTATTTCACTTTTTGATGTAACATCTATTAGATAATTAGCAATCTTAATATCAAAGATATCCCCATTTATTTCTTTATTATTCTTTTTAGCTATATAAATGATTTTTTTTATATCATAAACTGTTTTTTCTTCCTGGCTTTTCAGATAATCAATCGCATATTTATTATCAAAAAAATTCTCTTCGCTAAAAATATATGCAGTATCACCTACATATACTGAAACACCTAATACATCGGAATTTTGATAATCTTCTGTGTAACATTCAATATGTAATGAACTATTCTTAAAATCTAATTTAGTGTCTTTATCAGCTATTTGAATTTCTAAATCTTTCTTAATTTTTTCTTCCCCAGTTTCAGTTTCACTTGGATCTTCAACACTATTTTCTTGAGATAGTTTTCTTAAAAATGAAACAAACTCTAATTTCTCAAATAACTCTTTTTTCTTTTCTCTATTTTCTTTAAAAGTAAGGTCCTCTATTTTATTATCAACAGGAACATCAGTAAAGATAGTGGCTAGTTTTTTACTTAATATAGCATCTTCTTTACCTTCAGTTAATCTTTCTTTTAATTTTTTACCACTAATATTATCAATATTTTCTAGCACATTTTCTACAGTTTCATATTCAGTTAATAGTTTTATAGCAGTTTTTTCTCCAACTCCTGGAATACCTGGAATGTTATCAGATTTATCCCCCATTAATCCTTTCATATCGATTATTTGTTGAGGTGTTAAACCGTATTTTTCATTTATAAAGTCTGGAGTATAGTAATCAATTTCTGTAACTCCACGTTTAGTATAGTAAACTGTTATATTATCACTAGCTAGTTGAGTTAAGTCTTTATCTCCTGACACTATAATTACTTCTAATCCAGCTTTTTCAGCAATTTTTGCATAAGTACCTATTATGTCATCTGCCTCGTAGTCGAAGTGCTCTTCATATTTAATACCGTAAGACTCTATTAGTTCTCTAACGTATCCAAATTGTTCTACTAATTCAGTAGGTGTTTTATCTCTAGTTCCTTTATATGCTTCATAACTCTTATGACGAAAAGTTTCCTTCCCTTTATCAAACGCTACTAGAGCATACTTAGGCTTTGTGTCTTCTAAGATTCTTTCTAACATTAAAGTAAAGCCATATACACTATTTGTATATAAACCTTTCTTATTTTTCAAAGCGGGCATAGCATAAAAAGCACGATAACTTAAGCTATTACCATCTAATAAAATTATTTTATCCATTTTTTCCTCCTATAAAATAATTTTCATAACGATAAATGAAGTGACTCAAACACTAATTTATATATCATTAATGTTATTAAGCCACTCACATTTAATACATATTATTTTTATAATAAATTATGAATTGTTTCTATTTTTTTCTTCCAAGAATGACGTTCTATTTCTTCCATTAATTCTTTTGGAATCTCACGCTGTTTTCTTGTTCTTTTTATCATTAATTCTAATGCTTTTACTATTCTTTCAATAAAAGCAGGTTTCTCTTCTTCTACTGCTTTATCCGTATCATAAATAGTTGGCATAGCTATATATTCTATAATATCTGAGTTGTTAATTTTATCACCTAAAAACTCAATAAGACCTTCTATTTCAGTAGCAACTACTCTTAGTCCACTACCTAATGCTTCTACAGCAATTAGCCCTAAACCTTCAAAGTATGACGGTAAGATAAAG